>Ga0335082_10000077_pt1 | contig 93894 bp, 83 predicted proteins | sample Lox_Sample_41_FD_206718 | JGI IMG/M metagenome (GOLD analysis project Ga0335082, IMG submission 206718) | Soil microbial communities from Loxahatchee National Wildlife Refuge, Florida, United States - Lox_Sample_4.1 | ecosystem: Environmental > Terrestrial > Soil > Wetlands | place: USA... | reverse complement strand
CAACCGCCTTTGCGGCGTCGCCCTCTTGGGAGACGCGGCGGCCGATGCTTCGTGAGAGGCGCCGCCGGGCCGCCGCTCCGCGAAGCCGGCACCCCTCCCGCGTGGGTGCCGGTTGCTTCCGTGCGGTGTGCCGGCTTCGAGGCTCCCCCTCCGGGCGACGCCGCTCGCTCGGGGCGGCATGGGAAGACCCGAGTTTCGATTGAGACCAGCGCGGCTCGCGGAGCGGATCGGCGGCGGTCAACCGCCTTTGCGGCGTCGCCCCTCGGGAAAGACGCGGCGGCCGATGCTTCGTGAGAGGCGCCGCCGGGCCGGGGCGACGGCTGCGGCTGTCACTTCTCCGGCGCCGCCGCCTGATAGAACGCCGTCACGTCCTTCGTGAGCTTCTCCAGAGAGGGCTTGTGGATGTACATCATGTGTCCCGCGTCGAAGTGGTCGATCTGGACGTTCTTTCGAAGAGCGGGATCCAGACCCAGGTGGTCGATGGTGTACTGCGCGGCGAAGTACGGTGTCGCGAAATCGTAATAGCCGGCTGCGACGAACACCTTCAACGCCGGGTTCTGAACGATCGCTCCGCGCAGCGTTTCGGCCACGTTGACGTACTGGTTCTGGTAGGGCGCGTAGTTCCAGGGCCGCACCCGGTTGGTCAGGATCTCGTAGGGAATGTCGTTTTCGTACTTCAGGTCGGACCGGACGTAGTCGTTCAACATCGCGGTGTAGGCGCCGTAGATGGCGGAATAGCTCGGGTCGGAGGTGATGGTTCGATCCGCCGATGGTCGGCCGGGCGCGGTGAACCGGCTGTCCAGGCGGCCGACGACGCGGTTCTCGGCCCGCAGCAGCTCCCGGTTGAACGTGGCCAGGTCGATCCGAAGATTGTTCTCCTCCAGGACGGCCGCGGAAAGCCCGGTCAAGCGGGCGAGCTTCTGGACGATCGCCTGTCGCTCGGGTCCGGAGAGCCTGTCGCCTTTCATCAGCGCGAGCGTGTAGTCCTTCGCCGCGAAGGCTTCGGACTCGGCGGAGGCCGCGGCGAGATCCGCCTGGAGGTCCGGCGGCAGCTTCTTGTGGTACCAGGCCGTCGTCGTGTAGCTCGGCAGGAAGAGGACGAACGGCAGGTCGTTGCCTTCGTTGAAGTAGGCGGTCTGAAAATTGAGGATGGAAGAGATCAGCACGATTCCGTTCAAGTACATGCCGTAACGCTGTTGGAGATAGCCCGAGAGGCCGGCCGCGCGTGTCGTTCCGTAACTTTCGCCCGCGAGAAACTTGGGCGCCGCCCAACGTCCGTATCGGCTCGAGTAGAGGCGAATGAACTCGCCGACGGACTGGATGTCCTCCTCGACGCCGTGAAACTGCTCGGGCTTCTCGCCTTCCGCGGGCCGGCTGAAGCCGGTCGTGACCGGGTCGATGAAAACGAGATCCGTGAAGGCGAGCCAGGTCTGCTCGTTGTCGACGAGGCGGTAGGGAGGGGGAGGCGCCCAGCCCTCGTCCGTCATGAGCACCCGGCGCGGTCCGAGGGCGCCCAGGTGCAACCAGACCGAGGATGAGCCAGGGCCGCCATTGAAGGCGAACGTGATCGGCCGCCGCGGCGGGGCCCCGTCCTTGGTGTAGGCGACGAAGAAGATGTTCGCCTTGAGCTTTCCGCTCTCGTCCTTCATCGGCATGTAGCCCGTGGTGGCCGTGTAGGCGAAGGGCTTGCCGCCGAGGGTCATCTGGTGGCGGGTGATCGTCGGCTTCTCCTCCTTGGCGGGCTTCTCCTCGGCGTTCTTCTTGTCCTTGGGCTTCTCGGAACTCGTGCCGGCGCCGCCGGAGGGGGTCGGCGTGCTCGGCTCCTGTCCGAGGCAACGGCCGGCGGGCGAGAGCAGCGCGAGACAAAGCGAGAGCGATAGGGCAAAGCGTGTCATCGAGACTCCTTCCGGTCGCGGTTCGGGCGCGGGGATTATACGGGCCGGGGGGGGAGGCCGAGCTCGCGCGTGACGCGGCGCGACACCGCGCGGCGAAACCAGACGAAGCGGCCGAAGAGCTTCCCAGGCAGTCCGAGCGCCTGCGCGGCCCAGAGCGGGAAGTCGAAGTGGTCGACCTGGCGCACGATCTTGCCCTCCTCGAGCTCGATCTGCGAGCGAATCACGTTGACGACGGGGCGTCTCCCGGCGAAGAGATAGCGCGCCGTCAACTCCACCCTGCCGGACCCCGCCTGCGCCTCGGTGACGGCGTAGGACACGGCGAAGTCCCTCGCGCGGCGGGTCAGGCCAATCCACATCCGTCCGATGTCGGCGCCCTTGAGCTGGAAGACCGGGTCCTCGAAGGACGCGTCGGGGGCGTACAGCGCGGCCATCGCCTCTCCGTCGCGGCGCGCCAGGGCGTCGTAGAGATGCGTCAGCGTCGCCCTGGTCTCGGAGGCGTTCATGGGCGATTGGTTCCCGCGGAGGCGACATCGTCCAGGAACCGTCGGAGGACCTCCAGGTACGGTCGGCCACCCACGAGGTACGTGTCGTTGTGGTGCGCGCCCGGAATCACGAAGTATTCCTTGGGCGCCGCGGCGAGAGCGAATAGCCGCCGTGTCTGATCCGGCGGAACGACCTCGTCTCGCTCGGCCTGGACGATGAGCTTCGGGACCGAGAGGCGCGAGATCTTCGAGGCATTGTCCATGCTCGCCCGGACGAGGAGGCCGGGAAGAAACGGATAGATCCTTTTCGCCATTGCCGCGGCCGAGAGGAATGGGGCCTCGAGAATCACCGCGGCGCAGGGGCGATGGAGGGCGGATTCGAGCACCACGGCGCAGCCGAGCGACTCGCCGAAGAGGACGATACGCTCGGGAGCCACGCCGCGCGCGGCCACGGCGGCGCCGACGGCCTCCGCGTCCTCGTACAGGCCCGGCTCGGAAGGCCTGCCGCCGCTTGCACCGTAGCCGCGATAGTCCACGAGAACGACGTCCGGTCCGAGCGCCGTCACCAGATCCCGGACTCGTTCGAGCCGGTGACTCGCGTTGCCGGCATTGCCGTGGAAGAAGATCAAGACGGTCCTCGTTCGTCCGTGAATCCACCAGCCGGCCAGCCGCACGCCATCCCGCGTTTGGATCGAGAGATCGTCGGCGGTGAGGCCGTAGTCGGTCGGAGCGGCGTCGAGAGATCTTTGGGGGAAGTAGATCAGTCGGTCCTGCGACAGATAGAGGGAGAGCGCGGCAGCCACGAGCAGGGCGAGGATCAGCCCGGCGGAGGAAAGTAGCATGCGGCTCTTCATCGGGCCCGTGAACCGACCCTGGAGTCTCGGATAATACCCCGGTGACCAGTGCCGGCCCCGACCCGCGCAAGCACTTCTTCCCCGACAGCCTGTGTCACGACTGCGGGGCGCCGCCGCGGTACATCACGAATCGCCGCGGCTCGACGTTTCTCTTCTGCCCGCTCTTCAAGCGTTATCCTCCGCAGCCCGTCCGGGAGTGCGAGAAGTTCCTGCCGCGGGCGCCCGTGGGCCAAGACGTCGCGGGGCGGTCTCGCGTTCCCGCCCCGGCTTCGAAGGAAGAGGGACGCAGTGAACCGGTCGTCCCGCCGGGAGAGGGAGAAGGCTAGCCGCTAGGCCGGAGCGCGCTGTCCTCTCGAGAGAAGGCTTCGGAGCGCTCGCCTCATCCAGGAGAGAAAAAGCACGGTGGCCACGATCACGACAGCAGCCGCCGCGAGCGCCGCCACCGGATGTGCCACGGCGAGCCACAGCAGGACGGCCGTGGTTCCGTCTTCCGTGAGAGAGGCCGCCCAATTCGTGACGGGCTCGGGACTGGTGTTGACGGCCACGCGCGCCCCCGACTTGAGTCCGTGGACCGAGAGGGTCAAGCCGCCGCAGAGAAGCGCGGCGATCACGCGCCAGTAATCGGGAATCTCGGCCAGAGCCGCCCAGGCGAACAGCACCGAGGCCGGCACACGCACGAAGGTCTGCACGGCGTCCCAGATGGAATCGACGTAGGGAATCTTGTCGGCCAGAAACTCGACGAGATAGAGGCAAGCCGCGGCAGCAATGACCCACGGATTGGCGAGAACCGTCAGGTGGCCGGGCAGAGCGAGCGCGCCGATTCGGCCGAGAAAGCCCAGCACGGCCAGAGTCGCGTACAGGCGGAGGCCCGAGGCGAGCGAGGAACCGGCGAGCAGACCGACCAGCGCGACGGCAGAAAGGGGAGAGGCCTCGGGCGGCGGCATCGGGTCGCAGGGCTCCTTCAGGAGGGCGGAGGGGAGTCGGCCGCGAGCTCCGAGGGAAGCACGGGAGCGGAGAGCAGGCCTTCGAAGATCTTCCAGCGGCGCTCGAGTGAATCCCCGCCGGGACCCTCGATCGACCGGCGGACCAGATCCTTTCCCAGGTTGTAGTTGATCACGTAGCTGCGGTACTGCTCGATGAAGCGCACACGCTGCTCGGCCCGGGCCGGCGCCATTAGGGCGTACTCGGTCAGCCAGTCGGCCGCCGCCTTCGCCTCGATCCGGCCGTCGAGCAGCCGGCGTGCGGCTTCGTTGCCGGCTTCGGCCAAGGCGTGCGCGAGGGCTCGCACGCGGTCGTACCGCTCGGCGCTGTCGGGATCGAGTCCCGCGAGCGGGTAGATCATGCTCTTCTCGAAATCGAGGCGCTCCGCCTCCGGAAACGCCATCTCGATCCCGTAGTTCGCGCTTCCCTCGGCGATCAGGGACGAGGGCGAGAAGAGGGGGTAGATCCGAAACTCGATCCAACCGCGGTCGCGAACGAGTTTCTTCTCGATGAGCACGTTGTAGACGTGATGTCCCGGGTACCCCTCATGACACGCCAGATCGATGGCGCGGTCGACGTGAATGGGCAAGTCGGTGTTGACCTGGATCAGGCTTCGGTAGCCGCCCTGGTACCAGTTGTAGCCGCTCCAGGACCTGTCCGTGACGTACTCGACGGCGAAGCTCTCCTCGAAGGGGATCTCGATGTGTTGCAACGTGCGCTCTCGCGCGGCGGCGATCGAGGCCTGGAAGACGATGTCGAGCCGCTCGTTGGGGATGAGAAACGCCTGTCGGAAGGCTTCGTATCGGATCGCGAGGGGACCGGCTCCGGGAAGCTCGGTCTCGAGCCGGTCCCGCAGAGTCCGGTAGTGGTCCTCCGAGCGGACCGGAGCGACAGCGTCGTAGAGCGCCCGGGACTCCTCGTCGAAGCTGACGCGCTTTCCCGAGAGCATCTCCGCACGGGCCGCGAGCGCGTCGAGCTGTCGAGCGAGGAATCGCCGCCGGCGGCGATCCATTTCGGTACCGCCGTCGTCGCGCCATGAGTCGAGGTCGGCCGAGAGGGACTTCGCCTCGCGGGCAATCTCGGCGAGAGGGCGCTTCGCCGCTAGCGCCTCCTGCTTCCATTCGGCCGGGCCATAGTAGGCGTCCACCGAATCGGGATCATGGGATCCCACGGCGAGCGCGAGGCGGACGTAGAGCTCCGCGGCCTGGTTCATCGGCCCGACACCATGGGAAACGGGCGCCGGGACGCGCCGGCTCGCGTCCGGCGTCACTTCCAGCGCTGCCGCGCCGCCCAATCCTCGAGCTTCGTGGGAGCAATCCCGAACTCCTTGGCATTGCCCGCAATGTCGGCCGAGTAGCCGACCCGATCGATCCATTCGAGCATGATTGCAAAGTCCTCGCTCGCCTTTCGCACCTCGGCGATGGGCACCCTCTCGAAGGTGATCGTTCGTCCGGCCGCCTTGCTGAAGATCCGCGCCGTGTCGGGCATCGTGTGGGCTGCGCCGGCGATGTCGATCTCTCGCCCGTTCAGGCGTTCCGACTGTTCGAAGGCCAGCAGCCCATATTTCCCGATGTCCGCCAACGCGATCATCTGGAGGACCGTCGTCGGCGCGAGCCCGATCGCGAGCTTTCCGGCGTCCAGTGCCGGCTTGAACCAGGGCGAGGTCCAGTTTTCCATGAAGAAGACGGGACGCAGAATGGTGTGGGAGGGAAACTTCAGCGCACGCACCTTTTCCTCGACTCGCCACTTGTTGTCGAAGTGGGGAATCCCCGTCTTGCGGTTGGCCGAGCCGACCGACGAGTAGACGAAGTGCTCTACCCCCGCCTTCCGGGCGATCTCCGCGATGCGTTTTCCCTGAGCCTCTTCTTGCTCGACGCCCGCTTCCCAGGTGTTCTGGACGGCGAAGAGTCCCCAAATGCCCTGGGTGGCACGCTCGAGCGACGCCGGGTCGTCGAGGTTGCCGGAAACGATTTGGGCGCCCTGCGCCTGCAGCGCCCGCGCGTTCGGGCTGTCGGCCTTGCGCGTCAGGGCGCGCACCTTGTGCCGCCGAGCCAGCAGCTCGCGTGCAACCGCGCCGCCCTGCTGACCCGTGGCTCCCGTGACCAGGATGACTCGTTCTGGTGAGCTCACGATCCGGCCTCCTTCTTCGTCGCTCCGTTACCGATCCGTGCGAGCCGATCGATCAAGTCGACGACTCGGTTGGAATAACCCCACTCGTTGTCGTACCAGGCCACCACCTTAAGGTAGCCGTCCCCCGACGTGGCGGTCGAGAGCGCGTCGAAGATCGACGAGCATGCGTTGCCGATGATGTCGGAGGAAACCAGCGGCACCTCGCTGTACTCGACGATGTTCTTCATCGGGCCTTCGGCTGCGGTGCGCACCGCGTCGTTGACGTCTCGGGAGGTGGCGGGCCGGGTCAGCCGGCAGGCAAGATCCACGATCGAGCCGTCCGGGACGGGGACGCGCATGGCAATACCGTCCAACCTTCCCGCGAGCTTCGGCAAGACCTTCCCGACGGCGCGGGCGGCTCCGGTCGTCGTCGGGATGATGTTTTCCGCCGCGGCACGGCTCCGCCGCAGGTCCTTGTGCGGAACGTCCGCCAGGCGCTGGTCGTTGGTGTAGGCATGAATCGTGGTCATGAAGCCCTCTTCGATGCCGAACCGCTCGTCGAGGATTTTCGCGATCGGGGCCAGACAGTTGGTCGTGCACGAGGCGTTGGACACGATCCGGTGCTCTGGCCGGAGGGTGTCCTCGTTGACGCCGATGACGACCATGGCATCGATCTCGTCCTTGGCGGGAACGGTCAGAATCACCTTCTGCGCGCCGGCAGCGAGATGTCCCTCGAGCCTGGCGCGCGTGCGCAGCACCCCCGTCGCCTCGACCACGACCTCGACGCCGAGACCGGCCCAGCCGATCTTCGCCGGGTCCTTCTCCTCCATCATCCGGACGCGGCGGCCGCCGACGGTCATGGAGTCACGGTCGGTCGAGACGTCTTTCTCGAAGATGCCCATCACGGTGTCGTACTTGAGCAGGTAGGCGAGCTGGTCGTTCTCGTAGAGGTCGTTGATGGCGACGACCTCGATGTCGGATCGGTCGGACAGGATCCGGAAGACCGAGCGCCCGATCCGGCCGAAGCCGTTGATGCCAACCCGAATCGTCATGCGGTCCTCGCCGCGGCGGTCCGGTCGAGCGCCGCGTAGCGGTCGAGCAGGTCCACGGCGCGGTGCGCGTAGCCGTAGCCCGAATCGAACCAGGACAGTGTCTTGGAGACGCGCCCGACGAGCGTCATCGTCGCCAGGGAGTCGAAGATACTCGACCAGGAAGAGCGGGCGACGTCGGAAGACACGATGGGCTCGTTCTCGTACTGAAGGATGCGGCTCCAGCGGTCAGTTGCGGCGGCCGTTCGGATCACCTCGTTGATGGCCTCGGGAGCGACCTCTTTCTCGTGCCAGCAGACCAGGTCCACGACCGAGCCGTTTTGCACCGGAACGTTCATGGCGTAGCCGGTGATCTTGCCCGCAAGCTCGGGGAGGACCTGGTCGAGCATTGCGGGCGAGCGGGATTCCTGCGGGATGATGTTCTCCGCCGCCGCCCGTCCCCTTCGCTTGTCCTCGGCGGGGACGTCCGCGAGGCGATGCTGGCTCGTGTAGGCGTGCACCGTCGTGAACAGGGCGCGCCGGATGCCGAGTGTTTCGTGGAGGATGTGAAGCACCGGCGCCACCGCGTGAACCGTGGAGGAGGCGTTCGACACCATCCGCTGCCGGCTGTCGATCCGGTTGTCGGTCAGGCCGGGCACGGCGAGCAGATCCAGCGGCTCGGCCGGAGGCGCGAGCGAGATGACCCGACGAGCGCCGCTCTCGAGGTGTTTCTCGAGCTCCGCCCGCGTCCGGCTCCGCGAGGTCGCCTCGAGCACGGTCTCCACGCCGAGCTCCTTCCAGCGCATGGCCTTGGCTTCGGCTCCGGTGAGCAGGGGGATCTGTCGGCCGGCGACGTAGAGGTGATTGCCCCGAATCGTGACCAGGTCCGGGAACCTGCCGAGCAAGGTGTCGAATCGCACGAGGTATGCGAGGGCCTCGGGCTCGGCAGGATCCGCGATCGCCGCGATCCGCACGTCCTCGCGCGAATGAAGGATTCGAAAGAGGTTTCGGCCGATGCGTCCGAAGCCGAAGAGGGCAACACTGGTCAAGTGAGTCTTCTCCCGAGGAATGCGGAAGCTACCATAGGAGGCGGCGGGTCACCGTCGGCGGGCGACGGCCGAGGAGGAACGATGGAGAACGTGACCGCGGCGGTCTCTCTGGCGCTTCTGCTGTTTGGCGCGCCTGCGGCGGTGCCGAGCGTTCTGGACATCGAGAAGGAAAAGGCGGCGCTGATTCGGACGGACATCGAGTTCTCCGACGCGGCCCAGAAGCTCGGAGTGGGCGAGGCCTTCCTGCTCTACGCCGACGAGGGAGCGACCATGCTGCCCTCGGGAGGGGACGCGGTGACGGGCAAGGAGGAGGTTCGCAAGCAATTTGCCGACTTTCCCAAAGGAGCCACGCTCGCTTGGAAGCCTTTTCGAGCGGACGTCGCACGGTCGGGAGACCTGGGGTACACGCTCGGGACCTACGAGTCGAGGGCTCCGGGTCCCGACGGCAAGACCGTCACGCGGTACGGAAAATATTGCTCGGTATGGAAGAAGAAAGACGGCAGCTGGAAGTGGGTCGTGGACGTTGGCACACCGAGCCCGGGCCCCAGGTGACCCAAGCCTGGCATCGGGGCCACGCGGCGCGTGCTAGGCTCGATCGAGGAGGTGGAGATGCGAAATCGGCGGGAGTGGATCGTCGGTTCCTTCTCGGCCCTGGCGATACCCGCGCGCCTTCTTGCCGCGCCCGCGGCCTCTGGTGTCCTCGAGGTCACCTACTACTTTCTTCCGGGTTGACCCATTTGCGCCCGCATCAAGCCCGCCGTGAGCGGGCTCGAGAAGGACTTCCCCGGCAAGGTCAACGCTCAGAATCTGGATGCCACCGCACCCGAGAACCAGAAGATCGTCAAGTCGCTCGGCTTTCAGACCCACGGCCTCGTCATCCGCAGTTCCGACGGGAAGATTCTCTGGAAGCAGCCGGACCACGACGTGAAGATCGAGGACGCGCGCGCCGAGATCCGGAAGTTGCTCGGCGGTTAATCGGGACGCGGCGTCGGAGCGGCGCATCCTCGGCCGCCTCGCGAGCACTGTCTCTCGGAGGTCTCCGACCGCTTGCCGTCTCCGATTCGGGCCGATGAGACTCCGGCCAAAGCACTATTGGAGGCGGCAGGCGCAGCGGAGGAGACCAGAACGGTTTGCCGTCGTCGTCTGTGACGCGCCTCAGACGGTCGGAATGCTCTCCGGCGCGCCACAGCCGGCGCTCTCGTGGTTCGATCGGTTCATCGCCGTCTTGACGACTCCCTTCAAGTTCCTGGGGATCTCGGGATGGAGAGAGACCGGATGCCTGGCGGTCGGGGCGGGTCGGCCGGTGCGTGACGCGCAACACTCGACCGACGGGTTCTGGACGATCGACGTGCGGCTCGGCTCCTTCCGCATCGGCGGCTCGTCCGCCGATCTGGCCCAACCGAGGTTCCTTCGCTTGGAGGTCGAGCCGGGGACGAAGGCGCATGCCGTCTGCGCGCAAACCTCCGTCGTCGAGGCCATGGCGCTCGACTTCGGAGGCCCGGTCGTCGTGGACACGGACGGGCCTTTTCTCGAGGTCCACCCGGAGGACGACTTCCGGATCGCCGGCCCGGCGGCGCGGGCGGGGTCGGCCGGGAACGCATCGGACGATGGCGGAGAGAGGAGAGTCCCATGAGACCTTCCCGATGGCGCCCGTTGCTCCTGGCGGCTGCGTTTGCCGGACAGGCGTGCGCGACGGCGCCGCCGCCGGCGGGAAGCCCAAGCGGCACCGCGGAGGGAGCGCAGCTCGAAGCGGTCATGGAGGCGATCCAGCAGGCGCTCTCGGAAGCGCAGGTGGAGGATGTTGCGGGCTTTCCGCCGTTGAAGAGCGTCACGGTCAGGCTGCAGACCGAGGCGACCCGCACCGCCAGCGGCGGAGTCGAGCTCTACGTCTTCTCGGTCGGCTCGAAGTACTCGGCGGAGACGGCCTCGACGCTGGAGCTCAAGATGAAGCCGCCGCCGGGACAACCCGGGAAAGGCCTCCGGCCCTCCGCCGACCTCGAGCAGGCGCTCGCCCGAGCGATCTACCTCGCGAAGGTGGGGGTTGCGAAGGCCGCTGAAGGAACGCCGCCTTTCGTCATCACCGACATCGATATCGATCTCAAGTTCGCCGTCGAGCTCGGGGGTTCGGCCGGAGCGAGGGTCGTGCTCGTGCCGCTCGGGGCCGAGGCCGGCGGAAGGCTCGGTCACAACCAGGTGCACACCATTCACTTCGTTTTCGGGCACTAGCACGAGACCGGTCGGGATAGACTCTCCCGCCGATTCGGAAAAGGAAGAGGGAGGAGCCTTGAGATCTCCGCGCGTTTGGTTCTCCGCCGCCGCACTGGCCGTTCTTTGCCTGTCGGGAAATCCCGTCGCCGGGCAGACCGGGACGCGAGAGGGCCCGCCGCCGGCCGGCACGGCGCCTTCGAAGAAGCCCTCGACGCTCGAGGAGCAGCTTTCGGGGATGAAGTTCCGCAACATCGGTCCCTTTCGGGGCGGCCGTTCCGCCGCCGTCACGGGGGTCCGGCATCACCCCGAGACCTTCTACTTTGGAGGAACCGGCGGGGGTGTTTGGAAGACGACGGACGGCGGGTCCAACTGGCAGGTCGTTTCGGACAAGGACTTCAAGACCGGATCGGTCGGCGCCATCGCCGTCTCCGAATCCGATCCCAATGTCGTCTACGTCGGAATGGGCGAGTCGCCCATCCGCGGCAACGTTTCCCACGGCGACGGCGTGTACAAGTCGACCGACGGCGGGCGCAGCTGGAAGAACGTGGGTCTCGAGAAGACACGCCAGATCTCGCGGATCCGGATCCATCCGCAGAACCCGAACGTCGTCTACGTCGCCGCTCAGGGTCATCCCTGGGGTCCGAACCCGGAACGAGGCATTTACCGCTCGGAGGATGGCGGCAAGAGCTGGAAGAAGGTGTTCTCGGTCGACGACAAGACGGGAGCCTGCGACCTGTCGATGGATCCCGACAACCCGCGGATTCTCTACGCGGCTTTCTGGCAGGTCATCCGGCGTCCCTGGGAGCTCGTGGACGGGGGTCCTGGCAGCGCCCTCTACCGGTCGACCGACGGCGGCGAGACCTGGAAGAAACTCACGGGCGGCCTTCCGGAGGAAATGTGGGGCCGCGTCGGAATCGCCGCCTCGGGCGCCCAGCCGGGCCTGGTCTACGCCATCATCGAGGCCAAGGACAAGGGAGGCCTCTATCGCAGCGTCGACTACGGCGAGAAGTGGACTCACGTCAACGACGAGCACAAGATCCGGCAGCGCGCCTGGTACTACACGTGGGTCTATCCGGATCCCAAGAACGCCGACACCGTGTATTTGCCCAACGTGGACATGCACAAGTCGACTGACGGCGGAAAGACCTTCGCGGACCTCATCGTTCCGCACGGCGACAACCACGACTTCTGGGTAGATCCCGACGATCCGGACCACATGATCCTCGGTAACGACGGCGGGGCCACGATCTCGTTGAACGGCGGGCGCACCTGGTCCACACAGGACAACCAGCCAACGGCGCAGTTCTACCGTGTGATCACCGACGACCAGTTTCCGTATTGGGTCTACGGATCGCAGCAGGACAACTCGAATGTCGCGATGCCCTCCGGAGTTCCGGGCGACGTCATCGACAAGGGCGATTGGCACGACGCCGGAGGCGGCGAGAGCGGCTGGATGGCGCCGAACTGGAAGAACCCCGAGATCGTGTACGCCGGCGAGTACGGCGGCCAGATCACGCGCTACGACCACAAGACACGCCAGGTCCGGCAGATCATGGCGTGGCCTCAGCTGGCCGACGGGAAGGCCACGAAGGATCTGAAGTACCGCTTCCAGTGGAATGCGCCCATCCTCCTCTCGCGGCACGACCCCAAGGTTCTGTACCACGCCTCCCAGATCCTGCTCCGCACGAAGGACGAGGGCGAGACCTGGGAGGAAGTGTCTCCGGACCTGACTCGCAACGACGTTTCCAAGCAGGGATACTCGGGCGGACCGATCCAGCGCGACATCACGGGGGTCGAGGTCTACGACACGATCTTCGCGATCGCGGAGTCGCCCCTGGAGCCCGGCATCCTCTGGGTCGGGAGCGACGACGGTCTCGTGCACGTGACCCGGGACGACGCGAAGACCTGGCAGAACGTCACGCCGAAGGGGATGCCGGAGTGGATCCAGATCAACGCGATCGAGGCCTCCCCGCACGACAAGGCCTCGGCCTACGTCGCCGCCACGATGTACAAGTTCGACGACTTCCGTCCGTTCCTCTACAAGACGAGCGATTTCGGGAGGAGCTGGACGAAGATCGTCAATGGCATCCCCGAGGATGTGTTCACCCGCGTCGTTCGCGAGGACCCCGCGCGCAAGGGCCTTCTGTACGCGGGGACGGAGTCGGGCCTCTACGTTTCCTTCGACGATGGAGCCAACTGGCAGCCCTTTCAGGGCAATCTGCCGGTCACGCCGATCACCGATCTTGCGGTCAAGGACGGCGACCTCGTGGTGGCGACCCAGGGGCGCGGCTTCTGGATTCTCGATGACCTGACGCCGCTTCGCATGTGGAAAGACGATGTCTCGAAGCAGGCCGCCTTCCTCTTCCCCCCGCGGCCGGCGGTGCGCACGCAGGTGGAGAAACCCGGAGAGAAGGAACTGCCTCGCCCGGTCGGGCAAAACATGCCGGCCGGCGTCGTCTTCTACTACTGGCTGAAGGAGAAGCCGAAGCCGGGCGATGTCGTGACCCTTCAGGTCTTCGACGGCGACAAGTTGATCCGGTCGCTCTCGAACCAGAAGCCCCCGAAGGAGGAAGACCTCAAGCAGCAGGCCGAGCGTGCGGAGCTCGAGAAGGACAAGGACAAGCCGCTCGAACCGGTGGCGGGCGTGAACCGCTACGATTGGGACATGCGAGTGCTGCGCCCCGTCCTGGCGCCTCGCGCGGTCTTCAACGAGGGAACCAAGGCTCCGCCGAAGGTGGCGCCGGGAACGTACACCGCGAAGTTGACGGTTGGCGGGGAGACGTCGACTCAGAAGTTCGAAGTCAAGCCGCATCCGGCGGGATATGCGACCGCTGCCGACTTGAAGGCGCAGTACGAGCTGCTGGCCGCGATCCGCGACAGCCTCTCGGAAACGCACGAAACGGTGATGAAGATCCGAGACCTGCGGTCCCAAGCCACGGAGCTGGGGGAGCGCGCGGAGCGGCTCGGGAAGGGGACCGAGCTGAAGGCGAAGGCGAAGGTCCTGGCGGGCAAGCTCACCGCGATCGAGGAGCAGCTCACCAACCCGCAGATCAAGGCGAACGAGGACGACCTGAACTACGAGCCGAGGCTCGACCACGATTTCACCGATCTCGCCGGCATCGTGGGGAGCGCGGACGCGCGGCCGACGGCCTCTTCCATCAAGTACTACGCGACGCTTCAGGTGCGGTTGAAGGGGCTCCTGGCCGAGTATCAAGGCCTCGTCGACAAGGACGTCGCGGAATTCAACCGGTCGGTGGAGGCTGCGAAGCTGCCTCCATTGGTCGCGGCCCCCAGAATTCCGGACTAGCTCCCGATCTCGAGCGGTTAGGCCGCCCCTTCGGTCAGTTCCTCCGGGGCTCGCTGGAGCTCCCGGGAGAACTCGTCCAGTCGTTCGCAGGTGTCTCGCATGTACTCGTACAGATGCTTGTGCATCAGTGCAAGCGTCACGGCTTGGCGCAGCGCCCGGGGGCGGCGCAACACGGTCTCGAGCATCAGAGACAGTGTCAGCCATGCACGGCGGGGGGACGCCCGCAGGATGCAGGTCCAGAGCACGCGGGCGAAGATCCGGAGGTCCTGGCGGCTGCCCACCAGACGAGCCTGGATCTGGGCGCCCTTGGCGAGAATTAGCCGCATGACGCGGCGGCGGTAGTTGCGGTAGCTGTAGAGGCGCTGCAAGAGGTCGCGGTAGCCCTCATACAGTTGGACCCGCGACATGCCTTTCGGGATGATGTTGGTGAACACGAACTGATCGCCGACGGACTCGGCGATCAGCCGCCCGGCGTCCTTGAGCCGCTGGTGCAGCGGCGTCTTCGGCATGGCGTTTAGCATGCCGGTCATCGACACCGGAATGCGCGCGTCCTGAATGAACTTGAACTGTTCCTCGAAGATCGACGGATCGTCGTTGTCGAAGCCCACGATCATCCCGGCCATGACCTCGATCCCGGCGCGCTGGATGCGGTGAACGGAGTCCAGGATGTTCTCCCGGAGGTTTTGAAGCTTGTGCGTCTCCTCGAGACTCGTCACGCGCGGCGACTCGATGCCGATGAAGATGGTGGTGAAGTGGGCTTCCGCCATCAGCTGGAGCAGTTCGTCGTCCTGGGCGATGTTGAGTGACACCTCCGTCATGAACTCGATCGGATAGTCATTCGCCTTCTGCCAGTCGGCCAGGGCGCGCAGGAGGAGCTTCGCCTCCTTCTTGTTCCCAATGAAGTTGTCATCGACGACGAAGATGTTGCGCGTGCCGAGCCGGAGGATCTCGCGCACCTCGGCCATCACCTGATCGACCGTCTTGGTGCGCGGCTTGCGCCCGTACATGACGATGATGTCGCAGAACTCGCAGTCGAACGGGCAGCCGCGCGCGAACTGGATCGTCATGGAGCGGTACCGGTCCGTCTTCAGCAGATCGAATCGCGGCAGAGGCGAGTCGTGCATGCTGGGCTTGTCGGCTTGCCGGTACTCCGCGTGCCATTGGCCCGCGGCAAAGTCCTTCAGAAACTGGGGCCACGTGTACTCCGCTTCGTCCACGAAGAGGACGTCGACGCGGTCCCGCAGCTGCTCGGGGCAGAGAGAGGCGAAGGGCCCGCCGGCCACGACGAACTTGCCGCGCCGCCGGAACTCGGCCGCCATCTCGAAGATGCGCTGAGTGTGGACCACGTAACCGGTCAGGCCCACGATGTCCGCGTCGGTGTCGAAGTCGACCGGCTCAACGTTCTCGTCACACAGAACGACTTCGTGCTCGGGCGGCGTGAGCCCCGCCACCGTCGGCAGCGACAGGTTCGGAAAGACGCACTTCTTGTTCAGGCTCGGAAGAATCCGATCGAACGTCCAGAACGACTCGGGATTCCTCGGAGCAACCAGATAAATCTTCACTCGATACTCCTTCGCGAACGCTCGGCAATCGACGGGCGGTAGACGAACCCTCGCTGCTCGGCCGCATCGCCCGACCGAGTCGAGCATGGATCGGTTCGAATGGACGATTATGCCTCGGAGTGAGTATCTCGGGGGACCGGGCGTTGCCGATGGCCGCCCCGGAAGGCCGGTAGAGCCAGGCGGGGCACCCGAGAAGCCGATCCGAACGGTGCGTCGAAATACTTCGTCAATGCCCTGATGGCGCGTTAAGTCATTATTCTAGAGGGTCTTAAATGTTGGCGCTTGACAATCGCAAATTGCTATTTGAGAATAGCAATCTGTTATGACACTCGGCGAGAAGCTCCGGTATTTACGGCTCGTGGAGGGGACGCTGCGCGGGCTCGGGCGCGAAATGACGCAGGCGGAGATCTCGCGGGCGATGAAGAAGGAGCAGGGACAGTCGGTCAGCCAGGCCTATCTCTCGCAGATCGAGAAGGGTGTCCGGCCGCACCTGACCAACACGACCCGCATGCTGCTCGCCCGCTTCTTCAACGTCCATCCCGGCTATCTCGTGACCGACCCCGAGGGCTTTCACGAGGAGCTGACCTCCGACGTCCGAACCCTCGAAGACAAGCTCGATCTCTGGCTGATTCATGGCGCGGAGCGATTCTCTCGCGACGCCGAGGTCAGTCGGGCGCTGCTCGCGATCGCCAAGTGTCCCGACTCTCGGCGTTGTCTTCTCTTGCTGCGCGAGATCTTGGAGACTCCCAATCTGGCGGAGCGGCTTCTCCAGGTGCTCCGGCCCGGGGAAGTGGAAGAAGTTTCGTCGCCGGAGGCCCGGCGGGCGGGACGGAGGAGCCTATGACGTGGGAAAGCTTCTATCTGCTCTGCTTCGTCGTGGGGTTCGTTCTGGCGCTTCTCGCCTTTCTGACCGGCGTGCTCCACTGGCCGCTCCCCGACGGGATGAAGCTGCCGCACTTTCCCGGGCATGGCGCGCCGCTCTCCCACGCGGGGCATGGGGGCGGGACGCACGCCGGCGACGTCGGCTCGGCCGTGTCGCCCTTCAACTTCGCGAGCCTCATGGCCTTCCTGGCATGGTTCGGCGGGGCGGGATACCTCTTGACGGGCGGGGGCCACTTTTCGCACTTGATCGTGCTCGTTCTCGCCGCGGCGGTCGGTCTGGCGGGGGGCGCGATCGTCTTCGTCTTCCTGGCCAAGGTGCTGCTGCGGCACGAGCGTGCCCTCGAGGCCGCCGACTTCGACATGGTGGGCGTTCTCGGCCGCGTGACGATGCCGATTCGGGAGGGAGGCACGGGCGAGATCGTGTACTCGCAGGGGGGAACGCGCCGCAGCGCCGGTGCGCGGAGCGAGGTTGGCCAGTCCATCGCGCGCGGGTCGGAGGTCGTGGTGACGCGGTATGAGCGCGGGATCGCCTACGTGCGGCTTTGGGAGGAGTTGGCGCGCGAGGAGGCCGTGCCTCAGCCGCCGATCCTGGATCGAAATTCACCGGAGGCGGAACGATGAAGGAGGACATCATGAAGAAGGTGCTCTGGGTTGTGGCCGCCGCGGGCGCCTTGCTGCTCGCGGTGGCGGCCATGCGCGCCGACGGGGCGTCGGACAAAGCGGCGGAGAAGGCTGCGGAGGAGGCGGCGAAGGTTTGGCTCGGCTCGTTGGACGCGGGGGACTACGCCGAGTGCTGGAAGCAGGCCGCATCCCTCTTCCAGTCGAAGGTGACGGAGGAGCAGTGGAAGACCGCGGCCCGCAACGCCCGCGGTCCCTTCGGCAAGGTCCTGTCGCGGAAGGTCAAGAGCGCTCGGTTCGAGCGCACGCTGCCCTACGCGCCGGACGGCGAGTACGTCGTCATCCAGTACGAGACGAGCTTCGAGAACAAGAAAGACGCCGTCGAGACCGTCACGCCGATGAAGGAGAAAGACGGCGCCTGGAGGGTGTCGGGCTATTACGTGCGGTAGGTCCGTCCGAGCGGCGCGGCCGGTACGGGTCCGTAGAGGAAAGGGAGGCTCTCATGTTCGGAATCTCGCCGGCGACCTGGGTGGTCGTGGGGTTGATGGTTCTCTCGATTGTCCTGCTCTTGACCGTGCTCGCGAGGTTGTTTCGCAAGGCGGGGCCCAACGAAGCGCTCATCGTCTACGGCTTCCGCGGCACGCGCGTCGTCAAGGGACACGGCACGATCATTTTTCCCATGCTCGAGAACTGTCGTGAGCTGTCGCTCGAGCTGATGTCCTTCGACGTCGCGCCGCAGCAGGACCTCTACACCAAGCAGGGTGTGGCCGTTCTGGTCGAGGCGGTGGCGCAGATCAAGATCAAGTCCGACCGGGAATCGATCGAGACGGCCTCGGAACAGTTCCTGACCAAGGCCCCTCCGCAACGCGAGGGCCTGATCCGCCTCGTGATGGAAGGGCACCTGCGCGGGATCATCGGGCAGCTCACGGTCGAGGAGATCGTCAAGCAGCCGGAGATGGTGGCCGACCGCATGCGCTCGACCTGCGCCGACGACATGAACAAGATGGGATTGGAAGTCGTCTCCTTCACGATCAAAGAGGTGCGCGACAAGAACGAGTACATCGTCAACATGGGGAGGCCCGATATCGCGCGGATCAAGCGGGACGCCGACGTCGCCGCGGCCGAGGCCGAGCGGGACACGGCGATCAAGCGCGCGGCCCTCACACGGGAGGCGGCGGTCGCGACGGCCCAGGCGGATCAGGAGCGCGTGCTTGCCGAGACCCAGTCGCTCGCCAAGCAGGCCGAGTCGCAGCGCGACATGGAAGTCAAGAAGGCGCAGTACCTGGAGACCGTCAAGAAGCAGCAGGCGCAGGCGGACAAGGCGTACGAGATCCAAACCAACATCATGCAGCAGCAGGTGATTGCCGAGTCCGTGCGCGTGCAGCAGGTCGAGAAGCAGGAGCAGATCAAGGTCCAGGAGGCGGAGATTCTGCGCCGCGAAAAGGAATTGATCGCAACGGTCTTGAAGGCGGCCGAAGTGGAGCGGCAGCGCATCGAGACGCTGGCTGGCGCCGAGCGCCAGCGACTCTCCCTCGAGGCGGAGGGTCGCGCCGCGGCGACACGGACCCAGGGGATCGCGGAAGCGGAAATCATCTTCAAGAAGGGCGAGTCCGAGGCAAAGGCGATGAGCGTGAAGGCCGAGGCCTACCAGGAGTGGAACCAGGCGGCCGTCGTGGACCGGTTGTTGTCCGGCATGCCGGAGGTGGTCCGCGCGATGGCGGAGCCGCTCTCCAAGGTCGACCGGATCACGGTGGTTTCGACGGGCGACGGCGAGGCGGCGGGGGTCCACAAGATCACGGGGGACATGACCAAGATGGCGGCGCAGGTGCCGGCGCTCTTCGAGGCGCTCTCGGGAATGCAGATGTCGGATCTCTTGAAGAGGGTCCAGGGGATCGGCGAGCGAAAGAACGCGAAGGACGCGAAGGACGCGAAGTAACGACCACGAGCGGATCGGTCAGCGGAAAAGGAGACGAGTCATGGCATTGCTGGAAAGAGTGGGCGCGCTGGTGCGGGCGAATCTGAACGATCTCGTCGACAAGGCGGAAGACCCGGAGAAGATGATCAAGCAGGTCATCCTCGACATGCAGAATCAGCTCTTGCAGCTGAAGACGCAGGTGGCGATCGCCATCGCGGACCAGCATCTGCTGGCGAAGAAGGCGGCGGAAAACGACGCCAAGCAGTCGGAGTGGATGCAGAAGGCGGAGCTGGCGGTGGACAAGAAGGACGACCCGTTGGCGCGCGCCGCCCTCGAACGGTCCATGGGCTATCGGGAGCTCGCCGAAAACTTTCGGCAGCAAGTGGGAGACCAGAAGGCGGAGGTCGAGAGCCTCAAGGCGAGCCTCCAGAGGCTCGAGGGTAAGCTCTTGGAGGCCCAGGCGAAGAGCGAAGTGCTCATCTCGCGGCACCGTCGGGCGCGGGCATCCAAGAAGGCGAGCGAAGCGCGCATCGGGCTCGGCAGCGGAACCGGCGCGGGAACCTTCGACCGGATGAAGGACAAGGTCACGCGGGCCGAAGCCGTCGGTCAGGCTTGGGCCGAGGTCGCTGCCGGGGATCTCGAGGACCGCTTCGCCGCACTCGAGAAGGAGAAGGAGATCGACCGGCTGCTCGCGGATCTGAAGTCGCGCAAGTTGCTCGGGGCCTGAGGCCTCGACGGAAAGGAGTCCCGCTTGATCGCGTCGCAATTCATTACGACTGCCCCGGAGCTGCCCGGATATCGCATCGCGCGGAGCCTGGGGCTCGTGCGGGGCGTGACGGTTCGCTCCCGCAGCATCGTCGGGACGGTTGGCGCTTCCATTCAGAGCCTCTTTGGCGGAAACATCACTCTCTGGAGCGAGCTCTGCGAGCACGCTCGGATCGAGGCCTACGAGCTCATGAGCCGGCACGCACAGGAGCTCGGGGCAAACGCCGTCGTCGCGATGCGGTACGACGCGACGGAGATCGCTGCCGGCGTCACCGAGGTCCTGGCCTATGGCACCGCCGTGGTCGTCGAGCGCGCGGCCTGAGGCGACGGACGGCTGGCGATATGCTCCCTTCTCGTCGCGAAGGGAGAAAGGCATGAAAAGGGCTCGGGTTCTCGCAGTCTTGCTGATGTCAGGTTCGCTCGTGTCCGGCCGAGCGGCCGGCGGCGAGGCGCCCCTGTCCGGGTTCAAGACCGATCTGCTCGCGTCGATGGACGACGCCGCCAAGAAGCTGGTGGAGCTGGCGCAGGCGATGCCCGCCGACAAGTACGGCTGGCGCCCGGCCCCCGGAGTGCGCTCGGTTTCCGAGGTGTACATGCACGTGGCGGCGGGCAACTATCTCCTTCCGAGCTTCTTCGGCGTGGCTCGCCCGGAAGGGATGGATCGCACCCTGGAGCAGAAGGTCACCGACAAGACCCAGGTCGTCGAAGCCCTCCAGAAGTCGATCGCGCACGCGCGCGCGGCGGTCCAGAACTTTCCAGACGCCGATCTCGACAAGAAGGCGAAGTTCTTCGGGCGCGAGACGACGGAGCGCTGGCTGCTGATTCAGCTCAACAGCCACATGCACGAGCACCTGGGCCAGTCGATCGCCTACGCGCGGGTCAACGGTGTGGCGCCTCCCTGGTCGGAGGGGCCGCCTCCCAAGAGCACCTCGAACTGAGGGTCCTCGGGCGAGGGGCGCGTTAGGATAGCGCCCCCATGAGCACGACTGCCCCGGAGCTGCCGGCCGAAGTCGCGAGGCTGGTCGACCAGAGGAAGTTCGAGGAGCTCGAGGCGCTCTTCACCCAGCGGGTCGACGAGAATCCGGGCGATCTTCCGTTCTTCTTCGCGCTTGCGGCGGCGGTCAAGAAGAAGGGCTCGGGCGCGAAGGCGGTCTCCTGGTTGAAGCTCCTCGCAGACTTTCACGGTGCCGCCGGCGACCTTCCCGCCCGCATCCGGGTCCTTCTCGAGGTCGCTCGAATGTCACCGAGCGACTCCGGCGTTCGCGCGGATCTGACCGCCGCGCTCAAGCAGCGCTTCTCCTCCCACCCGGCCTATGCCTCTGTCGCCGCGCAGTTTCCGCTCGAGAAGGCGAAGGATCCTGCCGAGGTCGCAGGGCGGATCGAACGCTGGCTGCGCTTTCGGGTGGGCGACATCTACGCGATGGCCGGCCGGGGCGCGGGCCGGATCGCCGAGATGAACCCGGCCCTCGACGTGATCCGCTTGGAGGTCGGCGGCGCCCGCGTGCCGCTGTCTCTGGTCAGTGCGGAGAAGAACCTGACGCCCCTGCCGCCCGGGCACTTCCTGCGCCAGAAGGTCGAGCAAGCCGAGGCGCTCCGAACCCTCTCGGAAACCGAGCCGGCCGAAACCGTGCGCCGACTGCTGGCGAGCTTCGATCGCGGCATGACCGTCCAGGAGATCCGCGATCACATGGGAGGACTCGTCGAGGAGGCGCGGTGGTCGGCGTTCTGGGCGGGCGCGCGCAAGCACCCGCAGTTGGTGGTCTCGGGCTCCGGAAAGTCGGCCCTCGTGACGTGGACCGAGAGCGCGGATGCCGCCGCCGGATCGGTGAGGCGCGACTTCGAGGCGGGGGGGCCGCTCGAGAAGATCGAGATTGCGCGAAAAAATGCGAAGCGCTCGAAGGATCTCGCCGGTTTCTTCGCGACCGGATTGGCCGCGGAGGCAGCGAGCGCGCGGGCGATTCGTCCAGGCCTGGCCTGGGAGCTGTCGCAGGCGGCAGCAAGGCTCGCGCCGGGGGAGCCCGAGGCGTTCCCGGCCGCGGAACTGGTCGCCTCCGACGACCTGGCCGGCGTGCTCGGCGACATCCGCGACCAGACGGCTCGGCAGGGCGCGCTCGTGGCAATCCGGCAGGCGCGGGCAGACTGGGCGGATATCTTCGCCGCGCGGATTCCGGAGGAGGACGACGGCCGCGTCCTCGCCGCTCTGTTCGACGGCCTGGAGGACAGAGCGGCAGACCTCTCGCGGCGAATCTTGCGTTCGCCGCGCACTGCGCCGCGAGCCTTCGTGTGGCTCTGCGAGCGTCTCCTCGCCGAGGGAAGGCCCGCGCCCCCGGGCCTCTTCTTCGCGCTTCTCGAAGCGCTCCGGCAGAACGAGTTCTCCTCGCTGCGCGCGCGGGTCAAGGAGTTCTTCGACCCGGGAGGTCTGGCAGTTTCCCTGGTCCGCGCGGCCTCCACGGACGAGGAAGGCCGCGAGATGCTGCACGCCCTCGAGCGCGCCGGGGGACTCGAAGACCACCGCCGGGCGGTCGTCAAAGAGGCGCTGCTGATGAAGTTTCCCGAGCTGCGAGCGCCGGCCCGCGAGTATCTCTACGCGACCGCCGAGGCGATCGAGGCCCGGCGGCAAGAGCTGCTGCACTTGAAGCAGGTGGAGCTCCCGTCGAACGCCGCCGCCATGAAGGCCGCCAAGGAGCACGGCGACCTCTCGGAGAACTTCGAGTACCACGCGGCGCGTCAGCGGCACGAGTACCTCTCGGCGCGGATTGCGACGCTCTCCGATGAGCTGTCGCGCACGCGGGCGCTCGACCCGGCGCGGGTGGATGCCTCGGAGGTGAGAGTCGGCACCCGCGTGACCCTGCGCGAGCCGGGCGACGGCCGGGAGCGGCAGGTGACGATCCTCGGACCCTGGGACTCCCGGCCGGAGGAAGCCGTCTACTCCTACCAGTCGGAGTTCGCACAGAGCCTGCTCGGCGCCCGGCCTGGGGACCGCGTCGCGCTGCCCGACGGCGAGGCGGAGGTGGTGTCGATCGCGCCGTGGCGGTAAGTCTTCGGACTGACCATGGTCCGCGCCCGCACCCTGGTCACGTTTCTCGCGGTTGCCGTCGTTCTTCGCCTCGTGTTTCACGCTCTCTTCGTCCCGGCCTGGGAGGGGCCCGATGAGCCCTTCCATCTCGGGCGGGTGCAGAGCTTCTCAGAGGACCCGGTTGCGATGGCTCTTCGAGGCATGCCCCTGTCAGGGACGATCGTCGCTGATCTTCGGGCGCGTCCATGCAGCGCGGGGCTGCATCGCACCTTTGGATGCCGCTTGTTCGGTGTCGAGAGCGCCTCCTTCAATCTGCTCCACTCGCCGCCGCGGTTTCCCGCAGCCGGAGCGACAAACAACCCGGAAAACAACCAGCCGCCGCTGTTCTACGCGGCGGCTGGCCTGTCGATCCGCGCCCTGCAGCGTCTCCGCGGCGCTGCTCCGCTGTCGCCGGAACAGCTGCTCTTGAGCATCCGGCTGATTTGTGTCGGCTTGATCGCGGCCGGGGTCTTTGGGCCGCTGCGTGCGACCGCGAGCCGGCGGTCGGCAGGCTTCGCGGTGATGGGTCTGGCCCTTCTGGCACTTCCGGGGGCTTCAGAATCTCTGGCACGATGCTCGAATGATGCCGCGGTGTTTTTGTGGGTCGCCTTCGTCATGGCCGCCTTGGACGCAAAACCGCGGCCCAGGACTCTCGCGCTTTTGATGGGGCTCGGACCCTTGCTCAAGCTGACCGCTTGGCCTCTGGTCGTCGTGATGTTCGTCGTCCTGTGGCGTCGTGGGTCGCGACGCTCCGCCGTTCTAGGAGTTCTTCTGTCCTTGCTTTCAATACCTCTTCAGCTTCTTCGGGGATGGGGTTGGGGCGGTACTCTGGAGCTGAACCGGCCCACCCCGGCGTTTTCGGAGCCTCTCACGGCGACGCTCGTGGGTCTGGCGCGCTCCGCGTACACTTTCGTGAAGACGGCCTTCTGGCTTGGCGAGTGGTCATTTTTTCGTTCTCCCGTCGCCTTGCTCGCGGCGGGCGCTGCGCTCGCGGTGCTGTGGATCGCGGCGGCGCGCTGGAATGGCGCGCCGGACCTCGCACTCGCGCACCTGAGCGGCGGGTTGACGGCGTTCGTCGGGTGGGCCGTTTTCGCGATGGCCAACCGAAAGTACTGGGGAACCTGGGGAGGGGTCGGAGGGTGGTACTTCTGGAGCTGGTTTCCCTGGCTGGCGGTGGCCGCGAACGACCTGTTCCGAGTCAAGGCTCGTTGGCGCGCACCGCTGATCGGAGCGGCAGCCGTGTTTTGTCTCGTGTCGAACGCTGTGTACTACGAGGTCGCTAGCCGGATCTATGGATAGATGCCACCCCGATCCTGCGGTGACTAGGCTGCGGGCGTCGCTGCCTGAGCCGACCGGATCGCCTGCTCGATCTGCTCGCGGACCGTGGACCCGAGGCGCCGGGCGTCGCTAGGGGAGAGTCCGGCCGTCGACAGCGGCGGTAGAACCTTCAGTGTCGCGGTCGAGGGGCGGAAGACGAGGGACCGCTTCGGCAGGGACCGGGCCGCGCCTGCGATCGCGAGCGGCACGACATCGACCCCGGCCTCGATGGCCAGACGGAAGGCGCCATCCCGAAACGGCCCGAGCGATCCGTCGACGCTGCGAGTTCCCTCTGGGAAAAGGATGACGGAGACCCCGCTTTCCAGAATCCGACGCATTTGCGCCATCGCCTCTCGCGCGCTCTCCTTGTCGCCGCGCACGATTGGTACATCGCCCGAGACCCGCAGCTGCCAGCCGAGCAAGGGGATCGAAAAGATCGACTTCTTCGAAAGCCACTTCATCTCCCACGGGAGCCGGGCGACGAGAAACACGTCGGTGAAGGAGCTGTGGTTGGCGACGAAGACATGGGGCTTGCGCGGGTCGATGGAGGTGGCCCCCTCGATCCGGAAGGTCCAGAAGGGAGTCAGGTTGCCCGCGGCCACCGCGGAGCTGTGGAAGAGGCGGCCGACGCGGCGGCGGTCCCGGTCCCACGGGAAGGTGAGCGCGCGGAACCCCAGAACGAGCGGCGTCCAGAGGATCACGATGACGACGTAACTCGCCCAGACCAAGGCCGACAGGGGAGCGGCCACCCAGCGGGAAGCGAGCACGGATCGAGATTCTAGGAGATTGCCAGACCGCCCGATGTACCGGCCGCAATGGCGGCCCTTTCGCGCGGGTTTTCTTGCTTGACCCTGGAATCGCTTCTAGGCTTTAGACTCGCGGACGTGAAGCGGGACGAAGCGCCGCCGGCCTTCCTCCACTCGGGCAAGCTCGCTCGGATCGCGGGCGTCTCCCCGGACACGCTGCGCCATTACGAGAGGGTCGGAGTCCTCGCGCGGCCAACGCGCGCTTCGAACGGCTATCGGCGGTATCCGCTGGAATCGATCGAGCGGCTACGGCTGGTTCGCCGCGCCATGGATGTGGGGTTCACCTTGGAAGAGCTTGGGCGGGTCCTGCGCGCTCGGGAGCGAGGGGTGTTTCCCTGCCGGGAGGTTCGACGCCTCGCCGCGCTCAAGCTCGAGGAGCTCACGACGCGTCTGGGCGAGCTCGAGAGGCTTCGCGACGAGCTCGCAAGGACACTTTCCGAATGGGACGAGCGCCTGGAAGGGATTTCGCCAGGCGAGCCGGCGCACCTGCTCGAGGCCTTCTCCAATGGGAACCGGATCGCAGAAATCCCTCGACGACGCCGGGTCCAAGGAGTCCCGCCCCGGGCAAGGAAGGAGAAGAAGTGAGAATCACTCGAACGATTCTGGCGATTCTCGGCGGAGCGGCGGTCGCGTGCGCCGGTCTGGCGGCCGTCTCGGCCGATGGTCCGGGCGGCACGCCGACTCCAGCGCCGGGCTGTGCGATGCACTCGACCCAGGACGAGGGCGTCGACTCGCGCGGGGACCAGGTCATGGGATTCGCGCACGAGAAGACGAGTCACCACTTTCGCTTGACGCCGTCCGGCGGATCCATCGAGGCCGATGCGAAGGATCCGGACGACACGGAGAGCCGGGATCAGATTCGCGCCCACCTGCGCCACATCGCAAAGATGTTCTCCGAGGGCGACTTCGAGGCTCCGATGCTCATCCACGACCAGGTTCCCCCAGGGGTACCCGTCCTCAAGCAGCTGAGGAGCCAGATTCGGTATCAGTTCGAGTCGACACCGCAGGGAGGCCGCGTCGTGATTTCGACGAAGAATCCGCAAGCGCTCGCGGCCATCCACGACTTCCTGCGGTTTCAGATCCGGGAGCACCGAACGGGAGATTCGACGGAAGTCACGCACGCCTCGCCTCGCTAATCGGAGCGCGAGGCCTCTCGGGAGTGCCGTCGCGTCAGGGCGTCTGCTTCTCCTCGGGCAAGAGCGCCGACATCTGAGTGACGGCGCGCCAGCGGCCATCTCGCTTCGCGTACACGCGGATGTAACGGACTCGGTTTGGAACGTCGTGGTCGCCCTCGCGCCGCATCCCCTTGGTCTTCGCGCTGACGACCGCCGTGTCGCCGAAGATTCGACCCCGGACGTCGAAGATCTCGAGTCCCGTGTAGTGGAGCGAGCCCGAGCGGTACGAGGCCAGGATTTCGGCCTTGGTGGACTCGCTTCCCGACGCCTGAAATGCCACGTAGTCGTCGGCCACGATCCGGTCGTAGGTCGCAAGGTCCCCCGCGGCGATCGCAGCCACGAGCCTTCGCTCGAGGTCCTCGAGCTCCTTGCCCGTATCGGCGGCGAGTGCGGCGGCCGGCGTCAGCACGAGAGCGAGAAGGATGAGCGCAGCGAGAAAGCGGCGAGGATTCATCGGCGGTTCTCCTCTTTCGATGTTGACGACGGCGGAAGTTCAGTGACAGGAGGCGGTGCCCGAGTCCCGGAAGGTTCGCCCCTCCACCGGAACGAACTCCCAGTCGTAGGAGGACGGATGGAGCGTCAGCTTGAGGACGCCGTAGGTGTCGTTGTTTCGGACCTCGCTCGTCGGGTGAATCCTCTTGAAGTCGTAGTGCGATTTGCCTCCGGTGCCGACGACGAAGGAGCGGATCCCGCGCCGCGGGTCGGGCCGTCCCTCGGCATCCAGGGGCGCGAATCGCTCGTAGTCGTGGTCGTGCCCGGAAAGCGTGACGTCGACGTCGAGCTCGTAGAGCGTGCGCCAGATGTCGGCCATTTCCAAATCGTCGCCGTGATCGGCCGAGGAGAACCGGGGATGGTGCCACAGGGCGGCGGTGCAAGGGACCGCGTGCGCGAGGAGGTCTTCCCGAAGCCACTTCTCCTGCGGCGAGCCCTTCGCGCAGCCGCCCACCTCCGCGCAATTGCTGTTTAAGACCACGATGTGCCAGGCTCCGAGGTCATAGCTGTAGTACCCCTTGGCGGGATCGCCCGCGGCGGCGCCGAAGTAGGTGAAGTACGCGGCCGCGCCCGGCGTTCGGTAGTCGTGGTTGCCGGCCGCCGGCCGGGTGCGCGAGCGGTGTCTTCCCCAGCTCGGGGCGTAGCAGTTCGTAAACTCCGCCAGCGTGCCCCTGCCATAGACGTTGTCGCCGAGCGTGAAGACCGTCCCTTCGATTCGATCGAGGAGAGCCGCGGTCTTCTCGTCCCCATCGCTGTCGCAGGACGCGATGTCGCCGGCGCCGACCAGGACGGGATCGGCCGCCGGGGTCGCGGCCGCCGTGGGAGTTGTCTGCGGTGAGCCTGCACCGCGGAAGACGAGACCTAACACGATGAGAAGGGGGAACATTTGTCTCCTCGCGGCGCTATTCTAGCGGCGCCGCCCTTCCCTTCTCAGAGATAGATCTCGTCCACGTAGCACCATCTCCAGTCTTCGCCGGGCTGGAAGGACTGGACGATCGGGTGCTTCACGGTTTTGAAGTGAGCCCGGGCGTGCTTGTTCTTCGACGAGTCGCAGCAGCCGACGTGGCCGCAGGTCAGACACAGGCGCAGGTGCACCCAGCGGTCTCCGATCTTGAGGCAGTCCTCGCACCCCTGGGCGCTCGGCTGGACGTCGCGGATCTGACTCGTGTGTCCACAGGTTGTCGCCATCCTTGCTCCTCCCTCTTGCCCGGTTCTCACGTCCGATCCGGTGTCCTGCTCGATCGTTCGCGGTTCTCGGCCGGCATTTCGGCGGGATGTATTTCGGTGCGGACTGTTGATTTCATCGGCGCCACCGAGCCCGTGCGGTGGTATACGCACCGGTGAAGGCGGGAGGTTCATTCTGTCGAGCTCTCCGGGGTCCGCGTTTGCGTCGGAGCGAGCCCGATGCTGACGATAGAGCGAATCCGCGCGGCCGCCGAGTTCCTGAAGGGCCGAGTCCGGCGGACCCCGGTCGAGCCGTCGCGCCAGCTTTCCGAGATCGCCGGCGTGCCGGTCTGGCTGAAGCTCGAATCCCTTCAGATCACCGGCTCCTTCAAGGTCCGCGGCGCCTTCGTCCGCCTGTCGGAACTGTCGGAGGAGGACCGGCGCCGAGGCGTCGTGACCGCCTCCGCGGGCAACCACGGCAAGGCGGTCGCCTATGTCTCGCGGCTTCTTTCGGTGCCGGCCCGGATCTACGTGCCCAAGACCGTCGATGAATCGAAGTACCGCGGGATGCTCATCCTGGGCGCCGAAGTCGTGCGGTCGGAATTCCCGGGCTACGACGACACCGAGGAGCTGGCGAGAGAGGAGGCCGCCAAGAGCGGTCGGCTCTTCGTCTCGGCCTTCGACGACGAGGCGGTGATGGCCGGAAACGGCGGATCGCTCGCCGTCGAGGTCCTGGAAGACGTGCCCGCGGCGCAGACTTTCGTGTTGCCGGTCGGAGGAGGGGGCCTTGCCGCCGGCTTTGCCTTCTATGCCAAAGATCGACTGCCGGGCTCACGCCTCATCGGATGCCAGCACGAGCTCTCGCCGGGTCTCAAGCTCTCGCTCGATCGGGGAGAGGCCGTTACCAAGCTGCCTCCGATCGAGACCGTGGCGGGCGGGATCGAGGGCGGAATCGGGCGGCTGCCGTTCGATCTGCTTCACTCGCGGACCGATGGAGTGGCGCTTTGCTCCGAGGAGGAGATCGGGGAATCCGTGCGGTGGATGCTGGCCGAGCACCAGTATCTCGTCGAGCCTTCCGCCGCGGTCACGGTGGCGGCTTGCCTGACGCGAAGGGCGGGGCGACTCGAGTCGCCGACCGTTCTCGTGCTATCGGGCCGAAACGTCAGCATCGAGACGCTCCGGAGGATCCTCCGCTGATGCGCACCTTCCACCTCGATGAGATCCGACAGAGCGTCGTCTTCTCGGAGGTCATCGGCGCGATGCGCGAGGCGGTGATCGCCCAGTCGCTCGGGGAGTGCGACACGCCGATGCCGATGCACCTTTCGGTCGGCGAAATGGACGGAGAGGTGCACATCAAGTCCTCGTACCGGCGCGGAGGCGAATTCTTCGCGCTGAAGGCCGCCGGCACTTTTCCGACGCGGACTCCCGAGGGCGCCCCCACGAGCAACGGAATGATGCTGCTCCTTTCGGCCTCGACGGGGGATCCGGTCGCCTTCTTTCGGGACGGCGGCTGGATGACGGATGTGCGGACCGCGGCCGTGTCGGCGATGGCCTCCCGGGAGCTTCGTCGCCGGGACGAGAGCATCGGCATCCTCGGCACCGGAGTGCAGGCGCGGCTTCAGGCCGTGCTTCACGCCGAGGTGCTTCCCTTGCGTCGCGCGGTGCTGTGGGGCCGAACACCGGCCCACGTGGAGGCCTGTCGGCGGGATCTCGCCTCGCTCTTGCCGGCCGTCGAGGTGTCCGCCGCCGCTTCGGCCGCCGCGGTCGCCCAGGAGGTTCGGCTCATCGTCACGGCCACCCCGTCGCGCGCGCCGCTCCTTCGGGCGGCGGAAATCCGCCCGGGCACCCTCGTCTGCGCCGTCGGCTCGGACTCGCACGGCAAACAGGAGCTCGATCCCGCGATCCTCGCGAAGGCGTCGCTGCTGCTCGTCGACTCGCTTTCCCAGTGCGAGCGGCTGGGCGAGCTGCAGCACGCCCCCAACGAAAAATCGATGGCGATCGAGCTCGGCGCCTTCTGCCGGTCGCCAATGCCGATCGATCCCAACGACATCATCGTCTGCGATTTCACGGGCCTCGGCGTGGAGGACCTGGCGATCGCCGAGTTGGTGTATCGCAAGGCGAATTGAGGCCGGAGGAGGGACCGCTGCGGGCGCGGTGCCGAGGGATCAGGAGTCGCGAATCGCTTCGGCGTCGATGAGAATCTCGACCTCGTCGCCGACGACGATCCCGCCGCGATCGAGCGTTGAGTTCCAGCTCACGCCGAAGTCGTGCCGATTGATCCGCGTCGTCGCGAGGAAGCCCGCGCGCGTCTTGGGGCCTTTGTCGACGCCGCCTTCCCACCAGGGGGTCTCCCATGATCCGAGGAATCGGACATCCAGGGTGACCGGCCGGGTCACGCCGCGGATCGTCAGCTCCCCTCGAAGCTTCGCGTCGTGATCGCCGATCAGCTCCACCTGGTTCGCCTCGAAGGTGATCGTGGGATGCTTCTCGACGTCGAGAAAATCGGGACTGCGCAGATGGGCGTCCCGCTCCGGCTCTCCGGTCCAGAGGCCCCGGGCGTCGATCGTCACTTGGACGGTTGAGTCACGGGGGTTCTGCGGGTCAAACTCGAGCGTTCCGTGGACGTTCTTGAAATGCCCGCGCACACAGGTAACCATCATGTGCCGCGCGCAGAATTCCGCGGCCGTGTGGCCGGGCTCGAAAGTCCAGCGGGCGATGGCGAACCTCCGTTTCCTGTGACCCCGGCATCCTACTTCGGATGGGGAGCCGGGCGTCGGGAGCGGACGATCTCGCGGCGGCGACGGGAGCCGGTCGGCCGGGATCGCGTCGGCTCTGTCCCGGCCGCCTGCGCGTAGGCGCATCGCCCCCGAAGCGGGCAGGCCTCGCACCGGGGGTGAGAGCGTTTGCAGAGCTCCTGGCCGTGGCGCCGGAGCAGCTGTGCGGCCTCGATCAGGCTGTCGAAATCCCGAGGAAGCTCGGGGGCGACGGCCTCCTGCGCGGAGTGATAGCTGGCGGCGTAGTTCCTTTCCTCCCTGCCGAAACCCAGCCGAAGGAGGGGCCGCAGGCCATTCGAGTCGAGGCCCAAGACCGGATGCGCTCGCGCAAAGAGCAGGATCTTCTCGGCCGCGGGCTCCCCGATCGACGGGAACTTCCGGAGAGCATTCTTCGCGTTCTTCAGCGGAAGCTTCAGAATCGGTCGAAGGGTACCGCCGAATTCCTCTAGGGCGATCTCTGCGATCTGGTACAGCTTCGCGGCGGTCCCCGACGGAAGGATTGCCTTGCGGCCGATCTGCTGAAGCGTCGAGAGGGGAGCCGCGAGGATCCTCTTCGGTTCGAGGCCGACGTTCTGCTCGAGCATCGCAAAGGCTTCCGCGCGCTTCGCGTCGCTCGTCAGATACGCAACGTTCTCCCAGAGAATCTGCTGGAAGGGGTCCGTCACGGCGGGCGGCTCGGGCTTGCCGTAGAGCCCGCGGAGAATCGCGATCGCCTCCGCGAGGGCAGGCCGGCGCCTCGCCTTCGGCTCCCGATCCGAAACTCCGCCCATCCGCGCCGTCCGGACGCCTCGAGGCGACGCTATCGGGTCTCGATGCCGGCCGGGACGGAGACCTGCAATTTCTGCTTCGACTTCACCTTGCCGTGTTTGAGCGTCACGGTGTACTCGCCCGGCCTCACGAAGAGGGATCCCTCGCCGCCGTACTCGGTCAGAAGCTCCTTGGACGGCTTCAGATCCCAGACGACGCGGTGGAAGCCCGGTTCGCCGGGGGCCTTGAGCTTCGCCACGGGTTGCTCCAGCGCATTCTGAATCTCGATCTCCACCTCGTCGCCGGTGTACTCCCGGATCCAGTAGGTCAGTAGGGTCCCTTCCTTGGGGTTCTCCCCCCGGAAGACCGCTGCGCCGTTCCAGTCCCCGAATCCGGGCATCGGCACGTACGCCGCCGCCGGCCTCGGCGCGAAGAGGTGCGCCTCCTCGGCCAGGAGCTCCGGCGTCGCCTCCTCCAGCGGCGAGATGTCATCGGCGACGTAGAGGCTGCGTCCGTGAGTCGCCGCGACCAGATCCCGGTCGCGCGGGTGGATGGCGATGTCGTCGACCGCAACGGTCGGCAGCTCGCCGAGCCGGGCCCAGTGCGCGCCGCGGTCGAGGCTCGTGAAGAGGCCGAACTCGGTGCCCGCGAAGAGAAGGTTCGCGTTCTTGGGATCTTCCCGAACCACCTTGACCGGCCCGGCCCCCGGAAGGTCGCCCGAGATGCTCTGCCAGGAGCGGCCGAGGTCCCCGGTGCGATAAGCGAGCGGGGCGATCTTGCCCGAGCGATGCGTCTCGACGGCCAGATAGGCGACCATCGGATCGTGCGCCGAGGGCTCGATTCGGCCCATCCACAGGCCGCGGGCTTCGGGCGGGAGGTTGCCCGTCAGATCCGTCCAGTGGGCGCCCTCGTCCTCCGTGACCCAAACCTTCCCGTCATCCGTTCCGGCCCACAGCAGCCCTTGCTTGAGCGGGGACTCCGCGAGCGTGTACACGACGCCGTAATTCTCGGCGCCGCTGCCGGTGGCCATGATGCGGCTCGGGTCCTGGCTTGAGAGGTCGGGGCTGATCACCGTCCATTTTTCGCCGAGACCCGTCAGGCGGAAGACGCGATTGCCCGCCAGGTACAAGACGCCTTTCTGGTGCCGGCTCCCGATCAAGGGAGAGTTCCAGTGGAACCGGAATCCGGGCTGGCCCTCGGGCGGCGAAGGGCGCAGCCGTTTCGAGAACCCGGTCGCGAGGTCGAACCGGAAGAGCGTGCCCTCCTGGGACTCGGAGTAGACGATGTTCGGAACGTCCGGATCGAAGACGCAGGAGAATCCGTCGCCGCCACCGAGATTGATCCAGTCGGTATTCAAGATCCCTTCCTTCGAGCGTGTCTGGCTCGGCCCCACCCAGTTCAGGTTGTCCTGCAGGCCGCCGCAGATCCGGTACGGGGTGCTCGAATCGAGGCTGATGCGGTAGTACTCGCCTGCGGCGAAGCGGTTCAGGTGCTCCCAGCTTTTCGCGCCGTCGAAGCTCTGGTAGGCCCCGCCGTCGGTGCCGAGCAGGAGCCTCTTCGAGCGGCGGGGATCGATCGCCAGAGCGTGATTGTCGGGGTGTACTTTCTCGAAGCGATCCTCGCGAAACGACTTTCCCCCGTCCTCCGAGACGTGCAGCGCGAAGCCGAGCACATAGACGCGGTCCGTGTTCTCCGGATCGACACGGATCTGGGAGAAGTAGAACGGCCTGGGGTTGAGGGGGCTCGTTCGTGTCCAATTCTCCCCGCCGTCATCCGAGCGAAAGATTCCGCCGCTGCGGCTTCGGACCTCGTTGATGTTGTTGGTCCCGGCTTCGTCCGACTGCACGACGGCGTACAGGACTTTGGGATTCTTCGCCGAGACGGCGAGTCCGATTCGCGCGGTGCGCGAAGGCAGTCCTTTTTCGAGCTTCTTCCAGGTCGAGCCGCCGTCGCTCGATCTGAAGATCCCGCCGAGATCCTTCCCGTCAGTCGCCGCGGGGCCGGAGGCGAAGGACCAGGGCTTGCGCTGCCGCGCATACAAAGCCGCGTAGACCGTATTGGGATCGGACGGGTCGAGCGCGACGTCCCCGCAGCCGACGCGGTCTCCGTAAGGCGCGGGAGCCTGGAGGGCGGCTCGCCAGGTCTTGCCGCCGTCCCTCGTGACGTACAGACCGCGCTCGCCTCCGGGCGCCCAGAGATTGCCGAGCGCCGCGACCCAGGCGGTCTTCGAGTCTTTCGGATCGACCGCGATGCGGGCGATCGACTTCGAATCCTTGAGCCCGACGTTCGACCAGGTCTCGCCCGCGTTCGTGGAGAGGTAGACGCCGTCTCCCCAGGCCGAGCTGTTTCGGTCGTTGCCCTCGCCGGTGCCGACCCAAACCGTCTTCGCGTCCGAGGGCGTGACCGCGACGGCACCGATGGAAGCCACGGACTCCTTCTCGAAGACGCCCTGGAACGTGCCGCCGTTGTTCGAGGTCTTGGCCACGCCTCCCGTCGCGAAGCCGAGGTAGAAGACGTAAGGGTTCTCCGGGTCGAACGCGATGTCCGAGACTCGCCCTCCCATCACGGCCGGCCCGATCGACCGGGCCTTGAAGGCCTTGAGCTTCGGGGGATCCAGGCGGGCCGACGGTGCCGGCGCGGGTACTGCGGTCTTGGGTTTGTCGGCTGCGAGAGTACAGGTGGAAACCAGCAGGATCAGGGATCCAGCCCACTTTCTCATGATGCCTCCGCCGGCGAGTTGTTCCGCCGGGTGGCGGGACGATATCAATAGGCGAGGAGGGGAATCCCTCATAATCCGCACTCCATGAGCGGAACTCGCCCACCGGACGGCGCTTCGCAGCGCGAGCGGGCCGAGGCCCTCCAGGAGGCCCTCGCCGAGCGGGTCCTCGTGCTCGACGGCGCGACCGGGACGTGGCTTCAGGGACAGAACCTGACCGCCGAAGACTTCGGCGGACCGGAGCTCGAGGGGTGCAACGAGAACCTGGTCTTCACGCGGCCGGACGTCGTGCGGCGGATGCACGAGGAGTACCTCGCGTCGGGCGCGGACCTGGTCGAGACCGACACCTTCGGGGGCACGCCTCTGGTCCTCGCCGAGTACGGCCTGGCGGACAAGGCGGTCGAGCAGAACGCGGCGGCGGCTCGCCTGGCGCGCGAGGCCGCGGCGAAGTTCTCCACACCGGCGCGTCCTCGGTTCGTCATCGGCTCGATGGGACCGACCACCAAGGCGATCACCGTCACGGGCGGGGCGACCTTCGCCGAGATGATCGTGCACTACCGCACCGAGGCGATTGGCCTTCTGATCGGAGGAGCCGATCTGCTGATCCTCGAGACGGTCCAGGACACTCGGAATCTGAAGGCAGGACTGATCGGCGTGGATCAGGCGTTCGCGGAAGTCGGCTGGCGAGTTCCCGTCTCCGTCTCGGTCACGATCGAGCCGATGGGCACGATGCTCGCGGGCCAGGCGGTCGACGCGGTCTACGCCGCGATCGCGCATCGGCCGCTGCTTTCGGTGGGACTGAACTGTGCCACGGGGCCCGCGTTCATGACGGACCATCTGCGCACGCTCGCGGGCCTGGCCAAGACGGCGACCTCCTGTTACCCGAACGCGGGTCTTCCCGACGTGGACGGAAGTTACGCGGAGACGCCGGAGAAGCTCGCGGCGCAGCTCTCGCGGTTTCTGGATGAAGGGTGGCTGAACATCGTGGGCGGCTGTTGCGGCACGACACCCGCGCACATCGCGAAGGTGGCCGCCGTCGCCGCCGGCCGCAAGGCGCGCCGGCCGGCGATTCACAACCGCGTCTTCGTCTCGGGCATCGAGGCGCTCGAGGTGACCGACGACAATCGGCCCGTCCTCGTCGGCGAGCGCACCAACGTCCTGGGCTCGCGGAAGTTCAAGCGCCTCGTCGCCGAAGGCAACTTCGACGCGGCGGCCGAAGTCGCTCGCGCGCAGGTCCGGGGGGGCGCTCAGGTCATCGACGTTTGCCTGCAGGACCCGGATCGCAACGAGGCGGCCGACGCGGACGCCTTTCTGGGGCGTGTCACGCGCATGGTGAAGGTTCCCCTGATGCTCGATTCGACCGACGCGAAGGTCATGGAGCTCGGATTGATCTGGAGTCAGGGCAAATCGATCTTGAACTCGATCAATCTGGAAGACGGCGAGGCGCGCTTTGCCGCGGTCGTGCCGCTCGCGCAGAAGTACGGCGCCGCCCTGGTGGTGGGAACCATCGACGAGGACCCCGAGAACGGCATGGGCGTGACGCGCGAGCGCAAGCTCGCGATCGCGGAGCGCAGCTACACGCTCTTGACGGAGAAGTACGGGGTGGCTCCCGAGGACATCTTCTTCGACCCCCTCGTCTTCCCTTGCGGGACGGGAGACGCGAAGTACGTCGGCAGCGCGGTCGAGACGATCGAGGGGATTCGCGCGATCAAGGACGCCTTTCCGCAGACGCGCACGATCCTCGGCATTTCGAACGTCAGCTTCGGTCTGCCCGAGGCGGGGCGCGAGGTCTTGAATTCCGTGTTTCTCTACCATGCGACGAAGGCGGGACTGGATCTCGCGATCGTCAACACCGAGAAGATCGTTCGCTACCCGTCGATTCCGGAAGAGGAACGGCGTCTGGCGGAGGACTTGATCTGGAACCGCGGCGCGGACCCGGTCGCGGCGTTTGCGGCCTACTTCAAGGCGAAGGGGGCCGAGCCCAAGCCCAAGGCGGAGAGGGCCGGCACCCCGCGCCAGAGACTGCCCCGCTACATCCTGGAGGGTTCCAAGGAAGGACTGATCGAGGACCTGGACGTGGTGCGCGAGGAGGGCCTGGCACCGCTCGAGATCATCAACGGCCCCCTCATGGACGGGATGAAGGAGGTGGGGCGGCTCTTCAACGCCAACGAGCTGATCGTGGCGGAGGTTCTGCAATCGGCCGAGGCCATGAAGGCGGCGGTCTCACACCTCGAGAAGTTCATGGAGAGGGCGACCGACTCCCGCAAGGGAAGGGTCATCCTGGCGACGGTCAAGGGCGACGTCCACGACATCGGCAAGAACCTCGTCGAGATCATTCTTTCCAACAATGGCTACGAGGTCGTCAACCTCGGCATCAAGGTGCCGCCCGAGCGCCTGGTCGAGGCCTACGAGAAACACCGTCCCGACCTGATCGGGTTATCCGGCCTGCTGGTCAAGAGCGCGCAGCAAATGGTGACCACGGCGCAGGACTTGACGGCGCGGGGCGTGACGGCGCCGATGCTCGTCGGGGGCGCGGCGCTTTCTCAGAAGTTCACGGATCACCGGATTGCACCGGCTTACGGCGGTCTCGTGGCCTATGCGGTCGACGCGATGCGGGGATTGGCCCTGGCGGACCGGATCCTTTCCGGGGAGGAAAGCCGGCACGCTCTCGAGGCGGAGGCCGAGGCACGGCGCCAGCGCGAGGCCGGGCCGTCCGAGGCCGAAGCAGAGAGTCCTCTGGCCGCTCCGGCGGTGCGCAGCGCCGAGATCGAGGCGGCCGAGCCGCTCCCGGCTCCCGACACGAGCGAGCATGTTCTGCCCGACCTGCCTCTCGAGGAGGTGTGGCAGTACCTGAATCCGCACATGTTGTACGCGAAGCATCTGGGAGTGCGCGGCAGTTACTGGAAGCTGAAGGAAGCGGGGGACCCGCGACTGGCGGAGCTCGAGGCTGTCATCGGGCGCGTGCAGGCTTCCCATTGGATCCGCGCGCGAGCCATGTACCGCTACTTCGAGGCGTACTCGGAAGGCAATTCGATCCATGTGCTCGAGGACGGGAGCGAGGCGGCGGTGTTCCACTTTCCCCGGCAAGTCGCGGGGGAGCGGCTTTGCCTGGCGGACTTCGTCGCGCCTCGCGGGGTACCGGCCGACACGCTCGCGATGCTCGTCACGACCGCGGGAGAGGGAGTGCGCGAGCGCGCGGAAGAGCTGAAGGAAAAGGGAGAGTACCTGCTCTGCCACTGCCTCCAGGCGCTCGCCGTCGAGACGGCCGAGGCCGCCGCGGAGTGGCTGCACCGTCGGCTCCGCGGTTGCTGGGGGATCCCCGATCCGCCGGGACTCTCCGTGACCGACGTCTTCCAGGCCCGCTACCGGGGCAAGCGCTATAGCTTCGGTTACCCGGCCTGTCCGGAGTTGTCCGACCAGGTGACTCTCTTCCGCCTCCTCGACGGGCGAAAGATCGGTGTCGAGCTGACGGAGGGCTTCATGATGGATCCCGAGGCCTCCGTTTCGGCGATCGCCGTTCATCACCCTCAGGCCAAATACTTCGCCACCTGACGGAACCGGCGCCGAGGGCCGCTGGGGGTTCCCCGCTTCTCTCGCACGATCCTGGCGCAACTTTTTGCCGGCGCGCGGGTTACAGATGAGAACCGGGCGACTGAAACCGAATCGCCGATTCATCGTAGTAATCTATATACATGAGAATAATCAACGGAATTGATTGCGAGATTGCGATGATTCTTCAGAGAAACGCCCGCACTTCAAATGCCGAGATCGCCCGGCAGGTGGGCCTGGCTCCCTCCGCCGTGTTCGAGCGGATTCGCAAGCTCGAGGAGAGGGGAGTCTTGAAGGGATTTCGGGGCGAGGTCGACCCGCACGCGGCGGGCCTGCCGCTCTTGGCCTTCGTATTCGTGAGGTCGAGCGAGCGGGCCGGAAGCGTGCGAACCGCCGAGAAGATCGCGCAGATTCCGGAGGTCCTGGAAGTTCACCACGTCGCGGGAGAGGATTGCCTGCTCGTCAAGCTGCGCGCTGCGGACACCGAGGCTCTCGGACGGCTGCTGCGGGAGAGGTTTGGAACGATTCCGACCGTTGCCTCGACGCGGACGACCATCGTGCTCGAAACGGTGAAGGAGTCGGTCGTGCTGCCGCTCGCGGGCGCTGCCGAGGAGGAGCCGGAGGAGAAGCGTGCCTGAGCGGGAGGCGCCGGCGGGCCGGGTGCTCCTGGCCTTCGCGGCGATCTACGTCCTCTGGGGCTCGACGTATCTCGGGATCCGCTTCGCCGTCGAGACCCTGCCTCCCTTCCTGATGGCGGGGACACGGCACTTGACGGCGGGGATCCTGCTCTATGTCTGGAATCGATTTCGGGGCGAGCCGCGGCCGCGGCTCTCGGACTGGGGTGTCGCGGCCGCGATCGGCGCGCTCATGCTGCTCGGCGGAAACGGCCTCGTTTCTTGGGCGGAGCAGCGGGTCCCCTCGGGCCTCGCGGCTCTGATCGTCGCTTCCGTGCCCCTCTGGATCACGGTCCTCGAGGCGGCGCAGAAGCGTCGGGCGCCCCGCGGAGCCGTCATCGCCGGGCTCCTGCTGGGCATCGCTTCGCTCGCGTGGCTCCTCGTCCCGGGCCGTTTCGGCGGCAACGGGCACGTCGATCCCCTCGGCGCCGGTGCATTGCTGCTCGCTGCATTGTGCTGGGCGGTCGGTTCGCTCTATTCGCGCGTCGCGAAGCTGTCGGTGTCGACGTTCGTGGCGATTGCGATGGAGATGATCGCGGGCGGCCTGATCCTCTGGTCGGCGGGATTCCTGGTGGGGGAAGGAGCACGCCTCCATCTCGGGGCCGTGTCCGCCCGATCGCTCTTGGCGCTCGGATACCTGATCGTTTTCGGTTCGCTCGCCGGGTTCTCGGCTTATATGTGGCTGCTCCGCGTCACAACGCCGGCGCGCGTCTCCACGTATGCCTATGTGAACCCCGTCGTGGCCGTGCTCGTGGGCTGGGCCGTTGCGGGCGAGGCGTTGACGCTGCGCACGGCGATCGCGACGCTGGGAATCGTGGGCGCCGTGGCGATCATCATTCGCTTCGGCGGTAAGGAGCGGCAGGAAAAAATCGTTCGAGAGCTCGAGTCGGAAGAGCCGGCACGGCTCCGGGCGGGGAGGGCATCATGATCGCGAGGATCTGGCGCGGGAACACTCGGGCGGAGAAGGCGGATGAGTACCTCGGGTACGTGGAAGAGACGGGCCTGAAGGAATATCGACAGACCCCCGGCAATCTTGGCGCGGTCGTGCTGCGCCGGGTCGAGAGGGATGCCGCCGAGTTCCTCGTCGTGTCCTTCTGGGAGGATTTCGAGGCGATCCGACGCTTCGCCGGCCCGCAACCGGAGAAGGCGGTCTACTATCCGGAGGACGACAGTTACCTTCTCGGCAAGGAGCCGCGCGTCGCCCATTACGAGGTCGCGGCGGGCTGGCTGCCGGAAGTTCGTGGAATTACGCCGGCGAGGCAGATCGCGCGCAGCGCATGAGACGAAAGCGCACTACGGCGCGGAGGCCGTCGCCAGAGGTTTCGCTGCTGCTTTCGATCCTCGACGAGGGGTACTCCCGCAAGGCGTGGCAGGGCCCGAACCTGAGGGGGTCCTTGCGCGGGGTGACCGCGCGCGAGGCGGCCTGGCGTCCAAGATCCGGCCGGCACAACATCTGGGAGCTCGTACTGCACGCGGCCTACTGGAAGTACGCCGTCCGGCGGATGCTCTCCGGGGAGAAGCGCGGTTCCTTCCCCGAGAAGGGAAGCAATTGGTTCGCGCGTTCGGCGGGCAGCGAGAAGAAGTGGCGGGCGGACCTCGCCCTTCTCGAAGAGAGTCACGGCAGGCTGCGCGAGGTGGTCGCCGCCTTGCCGGTTTCGGCGCTCTCCCGCCGACCTCCCGGCAGCAAGTATCGGACGGCGACGATGATCTACGGCGTGGCGGCCCACGACGTCTACCACACGGGGCAGATCCAGCTCCTGAAGAGCTTGGGGAGAAAGGCCCGTGGCGGTTAAGAGCGTCCCGACCTGCGGGGGAGGGGTTCTCAAACCCTCGGAGCGCGCCCGCCACGCGGCGCTGACCGAGCAATTGCGGTCGGCCGTGCGTTGGGTCCAGGAGCTGCCCCGCGGCTATGCGTTCCGTTTCCCCGATGATCCCGCGATCTCTCCGTGCCTGGTCGAGTGGGTCGTGCTCGAGCGGCGTCGCTGTCCGTCGATCGAGTTCGAGATCCTGGCGAGCGATCGGGGGGAGCCGGTGATCCTGCGCTTGACCGGCCGAGAGGGGATCAAGGCGCTGGCCGGGCGGCTCGCGCCCGATCGGGCGGCCCGATGAGCGCGCCGCAGCCGGTCCCGATCGGACCTCTCGAACCGGGGGAAGAATCCGCATTGCTGTCGCTCCTCGAGCGCTGCGGCCTTCCGCGGGACGGTGCGCGCGACCATTTCGCGCGGGCGTTGGTCGCCCGGCAGGACGGCCGGATCGTCGGCAGCGCCCTCGTGGAGCTGTATCCGGAGGGCGCTCTCCTGCGCTCGGTGGCCGTCGAGGGCGAGCTGCGGGGCCACCGGTTGGGGGTTCGCTTGACCGAACGGGCGCTCGCGCTTGCCCGACAGCACGGCGCGCGCCGGATCTACCTTCTGACCGAGACGGCTGCCGACTTCTTCCCACGCTTCGGGTTCCACGCCATCGCTCGGGCGGATGTACCCGCCTCCGTCCAAACCTCGGTCGAATTCACGACGGCTTGTCCTCAGAGCGCCGTGGTGATGGAGCGGGAGCTTTGAGTCGGTTCGTCGAGCTGTCTCACCCGATCTCGCCGGGGATGACGACCTATCCGGGCCTTCCGGGACCGGTCGTCACGGACTTTCTCTCTCGAGAGGCATCGAGCTCCCGGTATGCCCCCGGAACGACGTTCCAGATCGGCCGAATCGAGATGGTCGCCAACACGGGCACCTACCTCGACGCGCCGTTTCATCGGTTCGACGGTGCCGCCGACATCGCGGCGCTCCCGCTCGAGCGGCTGGCGGGTGTCGACGGCGTCGTCTTCGACGTCTCGCGCCGTCCGGGCCGCGCCATCGACGCCGGCGTTCTCGACGGAAGGACCCTGACGGGCCGGGCGGTCTTGCTGCGGACCGACTGGTCGCGCCATTGGGGCACACCGGCATACTTCGAGGGGCACCCATTTCTCGACCGGTCGGCCGCGCGCGCTCTGGCCGCGGCCGCCCCGGCGCTGGTCGGAATCGATTCGATGAACATCGACGATGCCGGCGACGGCGAGCGTCCCGCGCACACGGGCTTGCTTGGGGCCGGCATCCCGATCCTGGAGCACCTCTGCAACCTCGCGGCGCTGCCGGACTCGGGGTTCCGTCTCCACGCGGTGCCGCCCCCGTTTCAGGCAGTGGGCACCTTTCCGGTGCGGGCCTACGCGATTCTGGAGTGAGCCCGGAGGCCAGAGGCAAGAGCTCGATGTGTTTCTGGCGGCGATCCTGTTGACCGTCACCTCGAACGGGTGTCTCCTCGCCTAGGAGGCGCTCGCCGATGATTCGAATCTGTTTGGCCGGAGCAACGGGCTGGGTGGGACGGGGCCTCGTGTCGGCGATCATCGCGGCTCCGGATCTCGAGCTCGCAGCGGCGGTGTCGCGCCGCGGCGTCGGATGGAAGCTCTCGGGCCTCCTGGGAGGCGACGCGCCGGCGCTGGCCGTGAGCGGCTCGGTGCCGGAGGCTCTTGCAACCCCCTGCGACGTCCTGATCGACTACACGAGCCCCGAGGCCGTGCGCGGCAACGTGCTCGAGGCGGTGCGGCGCGGCGTCCACGCGGTCGTCGGAACCTCTGGCCTCGCCGAGGAGGATTTCACCGCGATCGACTCGGCCGCGCGCGAGCGCCGCGTCGGAGTCCTGGCTGCCGGCAACTTCGCGCTGACGGCGGTGCTCCTGCAGCGGTTCGCCGAGATCGCCGCAAGACACGTGCCCCAGTGGGAGATCGTGGATTATGGAAAAGCGGACAAGCCCGACGCCCCGAGCGGCACGGCGCGGGAGCTCGCGGCTCGGCTCTCGAGAGTGCGGCCGCCCGCGATCGGACATCCCATCGAGCGCACGCACGGCATGAAGGAGGCGCGCGGAGCCACACTGCTCGGCACCCAGACCCACTCGGTGCGGCTGCCGGGCATCGTTTCCTCGATCGAAGTCCTGTTCGGCCTCCCGCACGAGACCTTGAGGATCCGCCACGATTCGGGAGCCGGCGCCGAACCCTACGTGGCCGGGACGCTGCTCGCCGTGCGAAGGGTCTCGAGTTTCGTCGGTGTGCGCCGGGGGCTCGACACGATCTTGGATCTGTGAGGCGAAGTCGCGGAATGGGGGGTCGCGGCGTTTCGTTGACATTCGAGCCATGTCGCCGCCGACGCCCGCCTCGCGGCTTCCGCGCCCGCCCGCGCTCGCGGCGCTGCTGCTGACGGCCGGTTCCGTCGCAGCCATCGCCTTCTCACGAGCCGGAGAAGAAGAACGGGCGGCGGCGCGCCCGGCGGCGGCGCCCGTCGTCACGCTGGTTCCCGTTGCCTCCGGCCTTGGGGCCATCACGGCGATCACCAACGCCGGAGACGAGCGCCTCTTCGTGACGGTTCAGACCGGCCAGGTGCGGATCGTTTCCGGCGGACAGGTCCTGCCGACGCCTTTCCTCGACATCTCCGCTCTCGTCCTCTGCTGCGGCGAGCGGGGGCTCCTCTCGGTCGCGTTTCACCCGAGCTACCGCGAGAACGGCCTGTTCTTCGTCTACTACACCGACGACGCGGGAGACCTCGAGATCGTGCGTTATCGCCGGTCGGCGTCGGATCCGAACCGGGCCGACCCGGCGGCGCGCGCCGTGCTGCTGACGATTCCCCATCCGGTCAACGCCAACCACAACGGGGGTCAACTTCAGTTCGGGCCGGACGGATACCTCTACATCGGCACGGGAGACGGCGGCTCGGCCAACGATCCGCCCTGCAACGCGCAGCGCGACGAAGTGCTGTTGGGAAAGCTCCTGCGCATCGACGTCGACCAGAACGCGAACTCGTCCCCCTTCTACGGGATCCCGCCGGACAATCCCTTCGCCGAGCCGGGCGGCGTCCGCGACGAGATCTGGGCCAAGGGGCTGCGCAATCCCTGGCGCTTCTCCTTCGACCGGTCGACCGGCGATCTCTGGATCGGCGACGTCGGCCAGGGAGAGCGGGAGGAGATCGACTTCCAGCCGCGCTCGAGCCGGGGCGGAGAGAACTACGGCTGGAAGCTCATGGAGGGAACGCGGTGCGGCGATGGGAGCGACTCGGGCTGTCCCGCGGGAGTTCCTCCGTGCAATTCCCCCGCGTTCGTCGGCCCGCGCTACGAATACACGCATGCCGAGGGCTGCTCCGTGGCCGGGGGCTACGTTTATCGCGGCACTCGGGTGCCGGCCCTGGCGGGGCGCTATGTCTACGGTGACTATTGCTCCGGCCGGCTGTGGGCCGACGGCGAGGTGCTGGCACCGGTCGCGCCGGGGCTCTCGACCTTCGGCGAGGACATCGCCGGCGAGCTGTACGTCGGAACTCAGGACGGACGAGTCCAGCGCTTCTTCGACCCGAACGCCCCAACACCCACGCCGACCCGGGCGCCGACGGTCGCGGCGACGCCGGGGCGAGCGCTCGTTCCCGTTCCGAGGCGGGCCGTGACGCCCGAGGTGATCGTCCGATAGCCCCGGAGGCCGGGTCAGCCTCCTCGAGCGGACTCGGTTCCCCCTCCCCAGAGGAAGAAAGCCGCAGCCGACAGGGCGGCGAGCAGGATTCCGTAGGCGGCCGCCGCCCCCATCTCCTGCATCCGCAGGGAGGAGAGGATCTCGATCGAGATCGGCCTGGTCTCGAAGGTGTAGAGCACGATCGAGACCACGAAGTCGCCGAGCGCGGTCAGGAAGGCGAGCGCGGCCCCGGCGGCGAGCGCCCGTCGGACGAGTGGCAGCGTGATCTTTCGAAGCCTCCGCCAGGGGCCCGCCCCGAGCGAGGCGCCGGCCTCCTCCAGAGCGGGATCGAGTTGGCGCAGGCCCGCGAACGCGGCGCGGCCCGTGAGCGGAAGGCCGCGAATGAAGTAGGCGAGCGGGAGAATCGCCGCCGTGCCGACGAGCACGAATCGCCCCTCCCAGGGCGCATGGCGAGAAAAGGTCGCGGCGAGCGCCACGGCGAAGACCGTCCCGGGCAGGGCCCACGGCATCCCGATCAGGGTCTCGATCGCGGAGCGCCACCGCGAGCGCCCGCCCACGGCGAGCCGCGCCGCGAGGAAGCCGATGGCCAACGCCGCCGCGGTCGAAACGGCGGCCATCCAGAGGGAGTTGACGATCGGGCGCAGCCGCTCGCGGTCGGCGAAGAGCAATCGGTAGTTGGACAGATCGAGCACGGGCGGCACCGCCTGATCGGTCCAGGTGCCCGCGGGCACCAGCGAAACGAGGAGCAGCGTCGCATGCGGCAGCAAGAGGAACGCGGCGAGCAGCCAGCCCATCGCCGCGACGAGGAACCGGGAGGAACCGAGGCGGCGGCGGGACGGGGCGATCCCCCGCACGCCGGCGGCCGGCCCGGCACCCGACCGGCCTTCGGCGCGCTGGATCAGGAAGAGACCGGCCAGCGCCGTCGCCGCGAGCACGCTCGTCTCGACCATCGCCATGGTGACGTCGCCGTTCAAGCGGGAGAAGAGGATCTGGGTCGTCAGGACGCGGAACGTGCCGCCGAAGATGTAGGGCGCCGAGAAGGAGGCGAGCGAGGTCAGGAACGTCAATAGCGCCGCTCCCGAAAGCGCCGGCGAAAGCAGCGGCAGGGTGACGCGGGCGAGCGTGCGCGCGGGCCCGGCGCCGAGCGAGGCGGCGGCCTCGAGATAGGCGCCGTCCAGCCGAGACAGGCCCGCTCGGGTGAAGACGTAGAAGTAGACGTACATCGAATAGGCGTGGACGAGCAGGATCGCGGCGGGGCCCGAAAGGCGCCAGGGAGGCGACTCGAGAGCGAGAGCCGCCTGGACGGCGCGTGAGAGGAAGCCGCTCTCCCCGTACAAGAACAGGAAGGCCACGACACCCACCAGGGGAGGCAGAACGACGGGCAGGGCGACGAGCCCTCCGAGCGCCCGCCGGCCGGGGAACTCCGCCCGCTCGAAGAGGAAGGCGAGGGGAACGCCAATCGTCGCGGCCAGCCCGACCGTCGCGAGTGAGATCCAGAGGCTGGCCCAGAGGGCGTTCCACTCGTCGGGCCGGCGCGCAAACTCGGCGAAGTGGCGAAGGCTCCAGGCGGGCGCGCCGAGCGCTTCGGAAAGCGTGATGGCCAGGGGATAGCAGACGAGCCAGGCGAGCAGGAGAGTGAGCGCCGCGCCCGAAACCCCCGCCGGTGGGCGGAGGACGCCCGCGCGCGGGTGTCGGAAGGCCGTCATCACTCTTTCGTCTCCGGAGGGTACGCTCGAGGAAGCGGCCCCCCCTCGGCGGGCCGGACGAAGACGTTCTGGCCGACCTCTGCGGCTCCGGGTTGTGCCAGGACCTCGACCGAATCGCCGGACGCCAGGGCCACGTCGAAGTAGGCGACGCGCCCCGCGAATCGCTTGCCGGTCACCTGGCCCGCGACCGCGTCGGGGGCGGCCTCGCGGGAAAAGGAGAGCCCTTCGGGTCGAACGACCAGCTCGATCGCCTCTCCTTCTTTGAGTCCCCCGGGACCCGCGGCGGGCCACGCCGCGCTTCCGGGCAGCAGCGCTTCTCCGGGAGGGACCCGCCACGTCGCGCGGATCACGCTCGAACGGCCGATGAACGTCGCGACGAAGCGTGTCGCGGGACTCTCGTAGAGCGCTTCGGGAGAGGCGACCTGTTCGAGGCGTCCGCGATGCAGAACCGCCACGCGGTCGCCCAAGTCGAAGGCCTCCTCCTGCTCGTGGGTCACGAAGAGCGTGGTGATGCCGATCGAGCGGATCAGACGCCGCAGTTCCCGGCGGGTCTTCTCGCGAAGCGTCGGATCCAGGTTTGAGAGCGGCTCGTCGAGCAGCAGCACGCGCGGCTCCGGAGCGAGGGCTCGCGCGAGAGCAACCCGCTGCTGTTGCCCGCCGGAAAGCTCGGTGACGGGCCGCTCCTCGAGGCCGTCCAGTCGGACCGTGGCGAGCGCCTCGGAAACGCGGCGCCGGATTTGGTCGGCTCGGGTTCCACGCGTCTCCAGCCCGAAGGCGACGTTCTGCCCGACGGTCATGTGGGGGAAGAGGGCGTAGTGCTGGAAGACCATGCCAAACTGGCGCCGCTGCGGCGGCACGCCGGTCAGATCCTCCCCGTCCAGAAGGATCGAGCCGGCGTCGGGCGCCTCGAATCCCGCCACCAGACGCAGGATCGTCGTCTTTCCGCTTCCCGAAGGCCCGAGCAGGGCCACGATCTCGCTTCGGTCGACCGAGAGCGAGACGCCGCGGGTCACGGGATTTCCTCCCAACCGCTTCTCCAGGCCTTCGAGCGTCAGGTATCCGGCCATGCGCGCGGCGTGATTATCGGTTCCCGAGCCGCACGACCGCCAGGCTCCAGGCGACCGCTGCGGCGAGGAAGGCGAACGAGGTCCGCAGGAACAGGCGCCAGAAACTGCCCGAGTGTCCGCCTTCCCGCGCAAAGAGCGCGCCGCCGATCAGGTTGGCGAGCGAGGAGAAGGGCGTCCCGCAACCCCCGGCGTTGACCCCGTACAGGAGCGCGGTGAATCCCTGCGGCGAGCGGACGGCAGGCGCCAGGAGCATGGCGGCCGGCACGTTGGAAACGAACTGAGAGAGAAGCGCGCCCGAAACGAGCAGCCCGGTCGGTCCGTGTCCAAAGAGGCGCTCGGGATCGAGAGCGTGATAGAGGCGGCCGCGCTCGAGGCCGGCGACGCCGACGAAGAGAAACGCGAACACGAAGACGAGAGAGAAGTCGGTCTCGAGAATCCGGCGGCCGAGCAGCCCGGCCCCGAGGAGCGAGAGTCCGAGCGGCACCCACCAGGAGAGAAGACCCGAGAGCGCCGCCACTACGGCCAGGAGGAGCACCGCGAAACCGGCCGCGAGGATGGGGTCGACGTCGAAGGGCGCGGCCTCCGGAGGCTCGAAGTCCTTCCGCCGGACGAGCAGGGGCACGGCGGCGGCGAGCAGCAGCGCCCCGCCGGCGACGAACGGAAGCTGAGCCGCCAGGAACCTCGCGGGCGTGAATCCGCCGCGCGTGTAAAGAAAGAGGTTCTGCGGGTTCCCGATGGGGGTCAACGCGCCCAGCAGGTTGGCCGCGGCAACCTCGAGGACCACGAGCGGCGCAAGGTCCATGTCGCTGACCTTGCGAAAAAGCATCGTGAAGGGGACGACGAGCATCAGCGCCACGTCGTTGGTGAGCAGAGCCGCACAGAGCGCCGTGACTCCCACGAGCGCGAAGGCGAGGGCCCGGGAGTGCCGGGCGCGGCGCACGACGGCGGCGACCAGGCGGTCGAAGAGATCCGAGGCCTTGCCGAGCTCGACGGCGATCGTCAGGACGAAGAAGAGGGCGAGCAGGCGCGCATCGAGGAGACCGGCGATCTCCGCCGGCCGGACGAGTCCCATCGCGACAGCCGCGAGCGCGAGCGTGGCCGAGGCGGTCAAGAGGAGACGCTCGAAGAGAAGCGCCCGAACGACGGGATGCTCGAGGAGAGTTCGGACCCGACGCCTCATCTCCCGGCGCGGCCGCGGACCGTTCGATCCCAGGTGGCCATCCAGCCCGGCCCCTCCCGTTCGAGGAGACTCCAGTCCATCGGGGCGGTGACCAGCTTGCTTTCGACTTCGCGCGCCCAGGCGGGCAGCTCCGAGGGGGAGATGTCCGTGCGTGCCGGCAGCCGAAAGGCGCGTTCAGCGGCGAGACGCTCGGCCCCGATCGAGCCCAGCCACTCGATGAGCTCCCGCGCCTGCTGCGGATGCTTTGCCCCCGCGACGAGGCCCTCGGCGTCGTCGATGACCGGCGTGCCGGAAGAAGGAAAGACGCTGACGAGCGGAAGTCCGCGCTTCTGCTCGAGCAGAACGTCGGGCAGGTCCCACAGCGTCACCAGACCTTCCCGCCGGCCCAGCATCTCCAGAAGCAGCGTGGCGTTGACGACGTACTGCTTCGTCTGGCCGTCCAGGCGTTTCAGCCAGGCGAAGCCGCGATCCGGGCTGCCGGTCTCGGCGATCGAGCGCATCAGGATCATTCCGAAGATCGCCCGCATCGTGCCCGAGGCGAGCGGGTCGCGGATCAAGACCTTTCCCGCAAAGCGCGGGGCGAGGATGTCGTCCCAGTCGCGCGGAGCGTCTCCCGGCGCCACGGCGGCCGAGTTGTAGACGATCACCGCCGGCGTGCGATAGAGGCCGAAGTAGAGGTCGCCCGGTGCGCGGCTGCCTTCGGGGATGGCCGAGGCCCACGATGGCCGGTAGGGGGCGAGTAGCCCGTCGCGGGCGCCGCGCGCGAAGATCGTATTGGGGCCGCCGAACCAGACGTCGGCCTGCGGATTCGCCTTCTCCGAGCGGATCCGGTCGTAAACCTCCTGCGAGCCCATGTCCAGCCACCGCACATCCACGTCCGGGTGCTCCGCTTCGTAGGCTTTCTCGACGAGCGTCAAGAGGTCCCGTCCGTGCGGCGAGTAGAGAACGACCGGCGTGCGGGCGTCACGCCGGCAAGCTCCCGCGGCGAGAAGAGAGAGCAGCGCGAAGAACTTTCGAGCGTCGCTCAAGGGCGGGCGAAGTCTAGCAGCGGGGACGCGCCGGGCAGGGCGTCGGCCAGGGTCAGAACGTGCGATTCAAGAAGAGGTAGACCGCCTGGTTCTTCGACCCCGAGTTCCCGTAGGCGAGATAGAGCGGTCCGATGAAAGTGTTGGCGACGATGTAGACGCTGCCGGCGAGGTGCATGTCGGAGAAGGACGCCTGATCGCGGGTGGCCCAGGCGTTTCCGCCTTCGATGGAACCGCCGACGTAGAGGCCCTTGATGAGGGCACCCGGCGTGTCGTTCAGCCGGTACCGAAACTGCAGGGAGCCGAGGGCCTGGGTCTGTCCCAGCAATTGGCCGGGCGGCCGCCCCGAGAGATTCAGGAATCCTCCGAGGGGGAACAGCTCGTAGAACGGCAGCGGCGAGCCGAACCCGTCTCCGTAGGTCACGCGCGCCACTCCCGTCCAGCGGCCGAAGGTCTCGGCGCCGTAGGCGAGGAGCTGCCCGCGGTTGAAGGAGTTGTCGGCGCCGAGTCCCGTGCGGGAGCCGCGGAACTCCGCGTTCACGAAGTACCCCTTGGTGGGAAAGTAGAAATCGTCGAGCTGGTCGAGGCGCAGCCTCGCGGCGAAGTCGCCCGTGTCGATGTGGGCATTGGGCAGCTGGGGGCTGCCCACGCGAAGGTCGAGGTTCCCGGCGCCGCGCTCGTAGGCCACCGAGAATTGTCCCAGCTCGAGCAGATGGCCGAGCTCGACGCCCAACTCCACTCCGACCTGACCCTGCCGGACGCGGTACGTGGCGATGCTCTCTTGTTGCACGTAGACGTCCACGAGTCTCTGATCGAGGCCGAGGGTCGGGGCCACGTAGAACCGTCCGACGTAGTCGAGCGGCTGGTAGAAGGCGGAGGCGAGCGCAATCTCGGTGCCGAGCCGCAGGCCGCTCTTCCAGTCGGCGCCCAATCGGTTGAGCTCCGTCGCGTCCAGCAGGAGCGAGACGTCGAAGTCCGCCTTGGCCTGCGAGATCTCGAAGTCGAGGCCGGCCGACAAATAGGTCGGGCCCCATGGCTTCGGCGTCGCGACGATGTGGAGGACGTTCTTGCCGCCCGATTTGTCGAGCTGGAAGTCGACGGTCTGGAAGAGCCCCATCGCGGCGATCCGGCGCATGTCGGCCTGGAGCACCTGCGGATTGAAGGGGAGTCCGGCCTTGGTCGCGAGGACTCGGCTGATGCGGCGCGTGTCGAAGCGGGGGATCGGATCGACGATGACCTCGTCGATCATGGGCGGCTTTTCCGGCAGCGTGACCCGGTGCGTCTCTTGCCAGGCGCGGTATTCCTCCTCCGAGACCGACCATTTCGAAAGCTCTGGCTTGGCCGCTTCGGCCGCGGCCGTTCCCTTGGGGATGATCTGAGTGGCCTTCGCGAAGTCTCCGGAGCTGAAGCCGGAGAGATCGGGGGTGATCACCAGGTTGGCGAGCTTGCGCGACCGTTCCGTGTTGGCAAGCAGCGGCAGGTCGATCAGGCGGCCCAGCATCTCCGTCATGGAGGTAGGCGCCTCCTTGGGAATCTCGCTCGAGGAGGCGACGTCGACGGCGATGACCACGTCGGCCCCCATGGCTCGGACCGTCTGAACCGGCAGGTTTTCGGATTCGCCGCCGTCGATCAGGAGATGCTCGTCGACCTCGACGGGAGTGAAGACGATCGGAATGGCCATGCTGGCTCGGATGTCCCGGGCGAGGCTGCCGCTCGACATCACGTACGGCTTCCCCGTTCGGGCGTCGGTGGCAACGGCCCGGAACGGGATCGGCAGGTCGTCGAAGTTCGTGACGTTGACGACGGGCAGGGTCAGCGTGTTCAGGAGAAAGGAGAGCTTCCGCCCGGCGATGAGGGCGGCGGGCAGCACGAAGCCGCTCTTCTTGACGCCGAGCGTGATGCCGGGCGGAACGTAGTAGTCATTCTGTTTGCGCCGGAAGGCGATGTCTCGGCGGGGAGCGGCGTCCACGAAGAGGTTCGCCCAATCGATCTTCGTGATGATGTCCTGAAGCTTCTCGGGCGAATACCCGACGACGTAGAGCCCTCCCACGACCGAACCCATGCTCGTTCCCGCGATGTAGTCGATGGGAATGCGCAACTCCTGGAGGACTTTGAGGACGCCGATGTGGGCGGCGCCTCGGGCGCCACCACCGCCGAGTGCCAGACCGATCTTCGGCCGGCGTCCAGTCTCCGAGGAGGGCGGCGGGTCTTGCGCCAAGAGCGGGGAACTCGTGAGGGCGGAGAAAAGCAGCAGTGCCGCGATGGCACCGCGCTTCCGCTCCCGAATCATGCGTCGCATCTTATCGAGAGGGTGGCGTCGGTGCCAGCGCCCCTCCCTGCTGGCGCATCAGCTCTTCGTACTGCTTGCGCTGCTCGGGAGTCATCTTGTCGAGCGCCTCCTGCATTCGCTTGCGCGCATCCTGCATCGCCTTCTCCTGCTCGGGTGTCATGGCGTAGGTCTCCATCGCGGAGTCGACCTTCCGGTAGCCCGGCGGAATCTCGAAGAAGGATGCGGAGACGGATTTCCGGTCGAAGCGGACGAGCTCGACCGAGGAGGAAGTGTCCTTTGAACCCTTGTGCCGGAAGATCCACCGGACGGGGAAGCCCGAAAGGCCCGCGTCCTTGAGCGCCTTGAGCGGAGAGGCCTGCTCCTCGCGGCGGTTCCAGGCCGTTAGCCAGGCGCTCGACGGGGAGAGCTCGCTGGTGATGCAGACCTCGGTCTGGTCGCCGTCCTGCGCCGTCAGCAGGGCCTTCTCGCAGGAGAAGCCGGCGACCGTGTCGCGCCCGAGCCTCTGGACCTTCCAGGTCCGCTCGGGCGTCGTCTTTTCGCGCTTCGTGCCGGTCGTTTCGACGGCGTAGGTCTTTCGTACGTCGTTGACGATGTAGATATGGTCCGGCTCGGCGAGCTTCTGGATCATCACCATCCGGAATTGCTCCGGCATGCCGCTCGACTTGCCCGATTCCTTTCGATCCTTGGCCACCTCCCGCAAATCGGTTTCCCACTCGACCCGCACGGCGGCCTTCGAGAGGTAAACCTTTCCCTGGGAGGGGATCGTCTGGTTCTTGTCGGTGTGGACGGTGCCCCGGAACTCGGCGATGCCCTCGGTCTGGGCGAAGGCCGAGGCGCGGGAGACGAGGAGCGCGAGCGCGGCGATGCGGAGAATCCTCACGGGTCATCCCTCCTTGGTGAAGTGGCGGCGGGACGGCATTGTCGCACGCCGGGCGGCGCAGGTCCAGCCGCGCCGGGCCCCGAGGCCGAGGTCCCAACTATATCAGAGTTGATATAGCTAGCCGGCCCGTCCCGGCCGGGCCCGCCAGGCGAGCAGGTTGGCGAAGAGACGGTAGGCGCCCGGCACGCCCGCCGGCAGCTGCCGGAAGAAGGCGAGGCCCGTGTAGACGTAGTGGCCCGCGCCCACGGTCGAGACGAGAAGCCCGCCGCGCTGCGCCGGCCCGCCGGGATCCGCCATCTCGAGGAGCGCGGTGAACGAGGGGTCCCACTCGTGCGCGTAGTAGAGGCCTCGCTCCTGAACCCACCCGTCCCAGTCGCCTTCCCCGATGGGATTGGGCGTCGTCAGGATGGGATGTTTCGGCTCGAGAGCGGCGACCTTCGCCGTTTCGTCGGTAATGCGGTCGTGGGGTCGGGCGATCTCGAGCCTGGCCGGCGCGAAGCCGCCCTCGATGAAGGGGTACTGCTGGTACTGCACGATGAGGAGGCCCCCTCCGCGCACGTAGTCGAGCAGGCGCGCGTTGGCTTTCGCCAGGGCCGGCTCCGTTTCGTAGGCGCGGCTCCCGATGACGATCGCGTCGTAAGGCGAAAAGTCGCCGTGCTCGAGATCCGCTTCGTCGAGCACACGGACGGGAATCCCGATCGCCGCGAGTGCCTCGGGAACGCGATCCGAGGCGCCGCGGACGTAACCGACGGAGCGGAGCGTCGGCAGCTTCAGGTCGAGCGCAGTGAGAGCGATTTGGCTCGGCCGCGGCAAGGGTGTCGGGCGGATGTGCTCGTAATCGATCAACCGGATGCTCGTCGCAAACGACTGGCCAGCGGCCGTCACGGCGGTCACCGGAATCTCGAAGCGCCCGGCTGCGGGCCGGGCGGGCGGGGGGAGGGGAATTTCCACGAGCGCCCGCTCGCCTTTCTTGGCGAGGGAGAAGGCGATGGGCTTGGGTTTCGACCAGCCGGGCGGAGTCGAGACCTCCACGGAGCCGGCGACCGGCTCGCGGCAGTTGGAGACCAACGTCACTTCGACCGGTCTCGCCTGCCGGCGCTCGAGCGGCCAGACGAGCAAACCGGGTTCCACGGAGACGTCCACCCGCGGCACGACTCGGAGCGAGTGCCGGATCTCGCCGATGGCCTCGTCCCGATAGCGATACGTCACTTCGCGCGCGAGCCGAATCGTCTGCGCGCCGATGTGGACCCGGGCGACGGCGAAAAGCGGGGGGCGCTGGAACGGCTCCCCACGCACGAGCGGCGAGACGCCGCTCCAATCGTAGAGGCTTCCCGACAAGGGCCTCGCCAGGAAGTAGGGGAGCGTGGGCGCGGTGTTTCCGGGAACGGCCGCCGAGAGCTTCCACTCGGAGAGCGTTCCCGCCTCGACCGGGTGGCCGGCTTCCGGCCTCTCGGGCACGCTCCACCCGTCCGGGCTCTCCAGAGAAACGGATTCGACCTCGGCCGAGCGCGCCCCGGCATTCCAAATGCTCACCGTGGTGGGGAACGACTCTCCCGGACAGGCGGTCTCGCTGTCCGCGAGGGCGTCCAAGGACACGCCGGCGGCGGCCGCCAGCGCGGCCTCGGCGGCGGTGATCTTCTCGTCGGCGATCATCCGCGCGCCGGGTGAGTCTTCCATCAGGGCGCGGGCGGCGCGCAGGTCTGCCAGCATCGACGCGATTGGTTCGACGGCATCGCCGAGCGAGGCCGGGCTCAATTCCCGGCGGGTCTGGACGGCCTTGGCCTCCACGCGGTCGAGCCGCTCCTGCGCTTGCGCGCGGCGGGAAGGATCGGACACTTCGGCGGCAATGGATCGAAGGCGCGTGTCCACGCCGGCGAAGAGATCCTTGGCCTCGGCGCCGGCGCCGCCCTCCTCCCAGATCGCGCCGGTCTGAGCGGGGCCGGGCGGTTGCAGCATTCCCATGTCCTGCGAACGGTGCAGGCTGCGGCTCGCCATCGCGATCTGTTGATAGGAGCGTCCGGTCAAGGGCTCGACGTCGCCGGTCGGGAGCGGAAACCCGGAGCCGCGGTCGAACCAATTCGAGCGAACGAGCGTGGTGGGCTTCCACGGAGTCAGGCCCTCGGCCGCGAGTTGCGGCAGCGCGGCGGGATCCCCTGCCGCGCGGAAGACCTCGCGGGCGATCACCCCGGAGGCCTGGTGCTGCCCGTGCCCGTCGCGGTCGGTGCCGGTGAACGTGGCGAACACCACCTGGGGCCGGAAGCGCCGAACGACGCGGGTGGCGTCCTCGAGGAGGATCTCCCTCGGCCAGAGGCGCAGGGTCTCGTCGAGCGAGCGCGTGAACCCGAAGTCGTACGCCCGGGTGAAGTATTGGCGCGCCCCGTCGAGGCGGCGCGCCGCCATCAATTCCTGCGAGCGGATGAGGCCGAGGCCCACACCGAGCTCGTCTCCGATCAGGTTCTGGCCCCCTTCGCCCCGCGACAGGGAGAGATAGGCCGCCTCCCCGCCCAGCTTTCTCGACACGAGGGCGAGCAGCGCCGTGTTCTCGTCGTCGGGGTGGGCGCCGATGACGAGCAGCCGCCGGTTGTTGGTCAGCTTCTGAAGCAGCGGGTCGAGCACCGCGAGGCCGCCCGTCGAGGGAGGGGCGAGCGCCGTGCCCGGAGTGGTGGCGGGAAGCTCGCCGGCCGGCACGAGACAGGCGGCGAGCGTCAGAACCGAAAGAAAGCGTCTCAAACTGTTCTCCCGGCGGAATCTACGGCGGGCGTCGCGGGAAGTTTCCCGGCTGCGGCAGGGCCGTGCCGAGGCTATCTCTTCTTCATGCTGCGGCGCACGATGGGCGCGGAGGCCGCGGCCAACGCCGTCAACAGCGCCGCGATGAACTGCGTCTTCTTGGCCGCGTCCATCTGCTTCCACTCGGTCAGGAGGCGGTCGATCGTCTTGCGCGAGACGCCGGAGACCCTCTGCCACGTGCGCCGGGTCGCTCGGGCGCTCTCCCCGGAGGCCGCCGCGAGTCGTCCGCGCGCGCCGGCGGCCTTGTTGGCGAGCGTCTGAAGGATCCCGCGGAGATCGGCTCCGCGCCGGGCCGCGGCCGGGCCGGACCGCGCGGTGCCTTTCCGCTTCGTCGAGGGAGTCGCGCGGCGCGCGGTCTTGGGCCGGGGCGCGCTCTTGCGCCGGGCCGCAACACGGCGCCCGGGTCGGCTGTCGGTCGTCGCGGAGCTCGTTTGGCTGCTGGCGATGGGAACGTCGGACTCGTTCATCGGGTCACCTCCGGATGGTGTTTTGCGGCCGCAACCCCAGCGGGCTCGCGGGGCGGGCGCGCCGATGGCATTCAATCACGAATCCGTTTTCCGAGGAGCCGGAATCTCCGGTCGGCGGCGCGGCATACGGAATAGCATGGGAACCGTTGCCATGGCCGTGGACCGTCAGGCGAGCCTGGAATGGTTCCGGTGCAACCGTCGCCGGTCGGCGGAGCTCTTCGCGAGCGTCCGCCCCGAGGCGTACTACGACCGGCCGATCGACCTGCGAAACCCGATCTGCTTCTACGAGGGGCATCTGCCGGCCTTTTGCGTCAACACGCTCATCAAGCGCGGGCTGGGCCGGAAGGGGATCAACCCCGAGTTCGAGGTTCTCTTCGAAAGGGGAATCGATCCCGAGGACTCGTCCGGCGTTCCCGGCTCGACCTCGGGCGGATGGCCGGAGCGGAAGGCGATTCAACGTTACGGATCCGAAGCGGACCGGGCGGTGGCCGAGGCGATCGAGAAGAGAGATCTCGAGCGAGAGGACAACCCGGTGCTTCGTCGCGGGCTCGCCCTGTTCACGATTCTGGAGCACGAGCCCATGCACCAGGAGACGCTTCGGTACATGTGGCACCGGCTGCCGTATGACAGGAAGATTCGGCCAGACGGCGCGCCGCCGCCGGCGGCCAAGGGAAACGCGCCCGCTCCGGTGACCGCGCGGATCCCCGCCGGGCGCGCAACGCTCGGCGCCGGGCGGGACGAGATCGCCTTCGGGTGGGACAACGAGTTTCCGCGCCACGTCGTCGAGGTGGCCGCCTTCGAAATCGACGTGTACGACGTGACCAACCGCGACTTCCTCGAGTTCGTCGAGGCGGGTGGATACGCGCGCGAGGACCTGTGGGAGCCGGAAAGCTGGCAGTGGCGCACCGAGAATCGAATGGGGCATCCGATCTTCTGGGAGAGGGAAGGCGGGCGTTGGTTCTGGCGTGGCCTGTGGGAGCGTGTGCCTCTGCCGGAGGCCTGGCCGGTCTATGTCTCGCAGGCCGAGGCGTCGGCTTACTCGCGCTGGAAGGGGAAACGCCTCCCCACGGAGGCGGAGTTTCACCGCGCGGCCTACGGCACGCCGGAGGGCCTCGAGCGCTCCTATCCCTGGGGCGAGGAGGAGCCGGACGCGACCCGCGGCAACTTCGACTTCGAGCGTCCCGATCCGGTGCCCGTGGGCTCCCACGCGCGCGGCGCCAGCGCCTGGGGTGTTCACGACCTGCTCGGCAACGGCTGGGAGTGGACCTCGACGGTCTTCTCCGGATTTCCGGGATTCGAGCCGATGCCTTCCTATCCGGTCTACTCGTCGGATTTCTTCGACGGGAAGCACTTCGTCCTGAAGGGCGGTTCACCGGCAACGGCGAAGGAGCTGCTGCGGCGGAGCTTCCGCAACTGGTTTCGCGGCAACTACCCGTACGTGTACGCGACGTTCCGATGCGTGAAGTCGTGAGCCTGCCGTCGCGCCTGGCCGTCCCCTCCGCCGAGTCGGTGCGCGACTTCGCCGAGGACGTCCGCCGCGACCTGAGGCTCTCACCCCGGCAGCTTCAGTCCAAGTACCTCTACGACGCCCTGGGATCGGCCCTCTTCGAGGCCATTTGTCTGCTTCCCTGGTACCGAATCACGCGTTCGGAGGGGCGCCTGCTTTCCCGCTACGGCGGGGAGATGGTGTCCGGGATTCCCGGTCCCGTGAGCCTGGTCGAGCTCGGCTGCGGAAGCGGGGAGAAGGTCTCGATGATCGCGCGAGAGCTTCGCAAGCGGCAGCGGCCCATCCCGGTTCATCTGATCGACATTTCGCCGGCCGCCCTCGAGCTCTCGGAAAAGAACCTCGGGGGAATCGAGCACGTTTCGGTCGTCGGGCATCGGGCGACCTACGAGGAGGGGTTGCGCCGCGCGGCCCGCGAGCGGCCGGCCGAATCGGCGCTGCTCGTGCTCTTCCTCGGCTCCAACATCGGCAACTTCGACCCGCCGCATTCCGAGGAGTTTCTCCAGGAGATTCGCCGCGCCCTGCGTCCGGGCGACGCGCTGCTGCTCGGGGCCGACCTGGTGAAACCCGAGGCGGAGCTGCTGCTGGCCTACGACGACCCGCTCGGGGTCACGGCCGCGTTCAACAAGAACCTATTGCGGCGGATCAACACGGAGCTGCTCGCCGACTTCGATCTCGCCGCCTTCGAACACCGCGCCGTCTGGAACCGGCTCGAGCGGCGCGTGGAGATGCACCTGGTCTCGCGCCGCGCGCAGGAAGTCGTCATCCCCCGCGCCGATCTGAGTCTCCGTCTCGAGGCCGGAGAGACGATCTGGACCGAGAGCTCGTACAAGTACGAGCCGGGCGAGCTCCTGCGGCTGGGGACGGGCGCGGACCTGCGCGGCGCGGGTCAATGGATCGAGCCCGAGGCGAGATTCGCGCTCACCCTCTTCGTCGCGGACTGACCGCGCCGCCTCCGTCTCGTTGGCGCTCCGGTTTCGCCGTGGTAGCGTGCGCCCGTTTGCACAAGCGAAGGAGGAACGCGTGAAGTCCATCCTCGCCGGCCTGCTCGCCGTCTCGACCGCCTTGTCGGCCGCGCCGCTTCCTGCCGAGGAACGGGTCGATCTGGAGACCATCACCCGGATCCGCGAAGAGGGATTCCGGAATTCGAACGTCATGCAGCTGGCGAGCGAGCTGACCGACGGGATTGGCCCGCGGCTGACGGGGTCCCCGAACCTGAAGCGCGCCAACGAGTGGGCCCGGCAAAAGCTCGCCTCCTGGGGGCTCTCGAACGCGCGGCTGGAGAGCTGGGGTCCCTTCGGGCGGGGATGGGAATACGAGCAGAGCGCCGTCCGAATGCTCTCTCCGGACGTGGCCGAGCTTCTGGCGCTGCCGGAGGCGTGGACTCCCGGCACGGGCGGCGCCGTGCGCGGGAAGGCCGTCCGCGTGACCGCGGCGAACCCGGACGAGCTCGAGAAGTTCAAGGGAAAGCTCGCGGGCCGCATCGTCTTTTTCGGCGACCCGCCCGACCCCAAGTTGGAGAATGCCCAAGCGGAGCGCTATGACGCGAAGGCGCTCGAGGAGCTCTTCGAGTTCCAGATTGAGCCGGGACCACGGCAAGTCAATCGCGAGGTCTACCGGAAGCGTCGCGAGCAGCGCAACGCGGCAACCAGGTTTTTCGCCGGGGAAAAGGCGCTGGCGGTGGTCTCGCCGAGCCGCCGCGACGGGGTGTTGACGGTCCAGGCGGCCGGTTCGTGGAGGACGGGAGAAGAGCCGAGTCCCGTTCCGAGCCTGGTGATGGCGGTCGAGCACTTCGGCCGGATCGCACGCCTGCTCGATCGGGGTATCGACGTCGAGCTCGAGCTGGACGTCCGGGCGAAGTTTCTGGACGGCGATCCGATGCAGGTCAACACTCTCGCGGAGCTCCCCGGAACGGACAAGAAGGGCGAGATCGTCATGCTGGGGGCGCATCTGGACTCCTGGCACGCCGGGACCGGAGCAACCGACGACGGAGCCGGAGTGGTGGCCACGATGGAAGCGATGCGCATCCTGAAGGCACTGGGGGTGTCGCCGCGCCGGACGATTCGCATCGCCCTCTGGACCGGGGAAGAACAGGGGCTCTTGGGCTCCCGCGCCTACGTCGCCGCGCACTTCGCCACACGACCGGAGCCGACCGATCCGGAGCAGAAGAAGCTGCCCGAATGGCGCCGCAAGCCGACGTGGCCGATCTCGGTCAAGCCCGAGCACGCGAAACTCGCCGCCTATTTCAACCTCGACAACGGAGCGGGGAGGGTCCGCGGTATCTACGCCGAGAAGAACGCGGCGGTCGTCCCGGTCTTCGAGAGCTGGATCGCGCCGTTGAAGGACCTCGGCGTGACGACCATCACGATGCGCGATACCACGGGCTCGGATCACGAGTCCTTCGACGGCGTGGGCCTGCCCGGGTTCCAGTTCATTCAGGACGAGCTGCAGTACGAGGGCTGGACGCATCACACCAACCTGGACACCTTCGAGCGGCTGCCGCCCAAAGACCTGATGCAGGCGTCGGTCGTGATCGCGTGCTTCGTCTGGCAGGCCGCGATGCGGGACGGCATGCTGCCGCGCAAGCCCGTGCCCCAGGAGCCCGCCAAGAGGTAGGACGGGCGTGCGTGAGGGCCCGGCGGCTGACGGGGGGTGTCGTCAGAATTCTGCTCGAGTTGCACAAATTCGGTGTCACTCCGTCAGAAATGGCCGTCAAACCGGCCCTTTGATGCTCAATACTTGCAACAATTGCAACTTTTCTGCGACGGCAATCCAAGAATTTGCTACCCTGTCGGGCCATGAACAACGCCGACATCGCCTGGATGCTCGTCGCCACCGCCCTGGTTCTCCTGATGACGCCCGCGCTCGCCCTCTTCTACGGGGGCCTCGTCCGTTCGAAGAACTCGTTGAACACGATGATGATGAGCTTCGCCTCACTGGGATTTGTCGGAGTCGGCTGGGCGCTCGTCGGCTACTCCCTGGCGTTCGGTCCGGGCAACCTGTGGCTGGGTGACCTCTCGCGGGCCATGCTGAGAGGCGTGGGGCTCGAGCCGAGCGGCTCGATCCCGCACCTGCTCTTTGCGGCGTTCCAATGCACGTTCGCCATCATCACGGTGGCCCTCATCTCCGGCGCGATCGTCGAGAGAATGCGATTCGGGCCTTACCTGGCGTTTCTGACCCTCTGGGGGATCTTCGTCTACGCCCCGCTCGCGCACTGGGTCTGGGGCGGCGGATGGCTCGCGAAGCTCGGCATTCTCGACTTCGCGGGAGGCACGGTCGTTCATGTCAACGCCGCAGCGGCCGCGCTGGTCGCCGCCCTGGTTCTCGGGCCGCGCAAGGACTTCGCGCGCCAGGCGATCCTGCCGCACAACGTCCCGTTCACGCTGCTCGGCGCGGGTCTCCTGTGGTTCGGCTGGTTCGGCTTCAACGCCGGCAGCGCGCTCGGAGCCAACGCCTCGGCCGCGCTCGCCTTCTGCAACACGATGCTGGCACCCGCGGCGACGCTTGTCGTTTGGATCCTGCTCGATCTGTCGCGCACGGGGAGGGCCACGGCCGTCGGCGCGGCGACGGGCATCGTCGTGGGCCTGGTGGCCGTCACGCCCGCGGCGGGATACGTGAGCCCCCTCTCGGCGATCCTCCTCGGGGCCGTCGCGGCCTTTCCGAGCTATTTCGCGCTGCTCTGGCGGGCGCGGACGCGGCTCGATGATTCCTTGGACGTCGTGGCGGCTCACGGATTGGGAGGCACCGTGGGAGCTCTCTTGACCGGTGTGCTCGCCGAAAGGGCCTGGAACGGCGGAGCGGCGGCCGGCGCGCTCTTCGGCGAGCCGCGGCGCGTGCTCGTTCAGGCGGCGGGTGTCGTTGCCGCAATCGCGTTCTCGGCGGGAGGAACCTTCGCGATCTTGAAGCTCGTCGGTCTGTTCGCTCCCCTGCGCGCCGGCGTGCGTGAGGAAGGGCTCGGCCTCGACGTGACGCAACATGGCGAGGAGGGCTACACCCGGGGCGAGGGCGCGATTCTGGTGCTTCCCGATCCGGCTCCGGCCGGCGTGGGGCTCCCGGCGCCCCTTTCGGCTGAGAGCGGGTCCGCTTGAAACTCGTCGTCGCCATCGTCCGACCAGAGAAGCTCGGCGAGGTGCTCGAATCGCTCTACCGCGCCGAGGTCCGCGGTCTGACGATCCATCGCGTCCAGGGGCACGGGGGAGAGATGGAGCGTGTCGAGACCTACCGCGGCACCACGGTCAAGATGGACCTATCGGACAAGGTGCGGCTCGAAATCGGCGTTTCCGACCATTTCGTCGAGCCGACGGTGAAGGCCATCCTGGACTCTGCGCGAACGGGGGACGTGGGCGACGGGAAGATCTTCGTGTTGCCCGTCGAGAAGGTCTATCGGATCCGCACGGCGGAAGAGGACCAGGCCGCGGTCACGCCGGTTTCCTAGGCCGGATTGGGCCCGCTCAGGATTGACCCGAAGGCGTCGCCGGGTCCTCGACGAACGCCTCGGCTTCGATCTCGACGAGCATCTCCGGTGAGATCAGGCGCGAGACTTCGACCATCGACGTGGCGGGCCGGATCGATCCGAAGAACTCGCCGTGGGCCTTGCCGACCTTTTCCCAGTCGCTGATGTCGACGACGTACATCCGGGTGCGCACGACGTCCGAGAGCCGCGCGCCGGCCTTCTCGAGCGCGGCCTCGATGTTCTTGAGCGTCTGCACCGTCTGGGCGTAGGCGTCCCCGAGGCCGACGATGTTTCCCTTCGGCCCGGTCGCCGTCGTGCCGGAGACGTGGACCACGTTTCCGTTGCGGACGGCTCGGGAGTAGCCGACGATCGGTTCCCAGGGGGTTCCACTCGAAACGAGCAGGCGTGGCATTGCGGATTCCTTCGCGTGCCTTCCCTCCGTCGATGGAAGGGACGGCCCGACCTATCGCTCCAGGTACGTGTACTTCGGAAAGACTCCTTCGAACTCCTTGTAGATCGCCTGCAGCTCGTCCTTCTTCAAGGGACGGCCGGCGACGCGCCGAAGCTGTTTGCCGATCGAGTCGAGAATCTCCGTCTTGTCGTAGTTCATGTACTCGAGGACCCGCTCGCAGGATTCGCCGGGCAGCACGTCGTCGATTCGAGTCTTGCCCTCCTCGTCGACGGTGACGAGCACCTCGTGCGCCTCGCCGAAGAGATTGTGCAGGTCGCCCAGCACGTCCTGATAGGCGCCCATGAGGCAGACGCCGATGTAATACGGGTCGCCGTTGCGCAGGCCGTGGAGCGGAAGCGTTTCCTTGATGTCCCGCAGATCGATGAACTTCTCGATCTTGCCGTCGGAGTCGCAGGTGATGTCGGCGAGCGTGCCGAATTCGCCCGGCCGCTCGTTCAAGCGATGGATCGGAAGGATCGGGAAGAGCTGGTCGATCGCCCAGACGTCCGGCAGAGACTGGAAGACCGAGAAGTTCAGGACGTACTTGTCGGCGAGCATCGTCTCCATGTCCTCGAACTCTTCCGGAATCTCCTTCAAGCTCTTCAGGTCGCGGTGGATCTTTTCGCAGATCTGCCAGAAGAGGACCTCGCCCTTCGAGCGGTCCTCCAGCGACAGGTGCCCCAGATTGAAGAGCGTGAAGAGCTCCTCCTTGTACTGCAGGGCGTCGTGGTAGCTCTCGCGCAGGTTCTTGGCGTTGACGGTCGAGGAGATGGCCGCGAGCTCCTGCAGCACGGTCGAGTCGGCCGGCGAGACGTGCACGCGCCGCCCCTGCTCGATGCGGTCGGCGACATCGAGCACGTTGGTCACGAAGACCGAGTGGTAGGCAGTCACCGCCCGGCCGGACTCCGTGACGAGCGTGGGCGCCGGCACCTTCTCTTCCTCGCAGATCTGCTTGACGGTGTACACCACGTCGTTGGCGTACTCCTGAACGGAATAGTTCATCGAGGAGTCGAAGGCGGTCTTCGAGCCGTCGTAGTCGACTCCGAGGCCGCCGCCGAGATTCAGGTACTGGATCGGAACGCCCTGCGCGCGCAGCTTCGCGTACACGCGCCCGGCCTCGCGGATCGCCTCCTTGATCTTGCGGATGTCGGTGATCTGCGACCCGATGTGGAAATGGAGCATGGTGAGGCAGTCGAGCATGCGCTTCGACTTGAGGATCTTGACGGCCTCGAGCATCTCGGGTGTCGTCAAGCCGAACTTGGCCGACTCGCCGCCGGACTTGGCCCACTTGCCCGACCCGCGGGCGTAGAGCTTCGATCGCATCCCGAGCAGCGGCCGCACCCCCCGGAGCCGGGCGACGGAGAGGATGCGCTCGAGCTCGGAGACCTTCTCCAGAATCAGGACGACTTTCTTCTTCATCCTCACCGCGTTCAACGCCATCCGGATGAAGGTGTCGTCCTTGTAGCCGTTGCACGTGATGAGGCTCTCCGGGGTCAGATCCGCCGCGATGGCGGCGAGAAGCTCGGGTTTCGAGCCGGCCTCCAGTCCGTACCCATAGCGGCGCCCGGCCTCGATGATGTGCTCGACGACGACGCGTTTCTGGTTCACCTTGATCGGGAAGACTCCGCGGAAGACGCCCTCGTAGCCGTACTCGGCGATCGCGCGCGTGAAGGCATCGTTCAAGTTCGCGACCGCGGCCGACAAGATCTGCGGAAAGCGGATGATCATCGGCGTCGTGATCCCTCGCAGCGCGACCTCGTCCACGATTTGCTTCAAGGCGGCGCTGCGCGAGGGCTCGCGCGTCGGCCGCACGAGCAGATCGCCTTCCTCCGAAACGGCGAAGAAGCCCTTGCCCCAGTAAGGAATGCCGTAGAGCGCCGCGGCCTCGGTGAACCTCTGCCCCTCGGGGCGGGGCCGCGGCGCGGCGGCCCGCGGCCGCCGGAGGGGTCGAGCGCTTGCCATCGGCAGAGATGCTAACGCGCTCCGCCGGGAGACGGAAGCCGAAACCCGCGCCGCCGTCTAGGGCCTTCCCAGAAGCTCCAGCGCGCCGATCGTCAGCGCCGCCGTTCCGGTCTTCAGGGTGGGCTCCTTGTCCGGTGCCCAGAGCGAAGAGTGGAGCGACGGCAGCTTGGCGGGATCGCCCTTGACCGCGTCGTACTTGCCCTTCTCGACGCCGCCCACCCAGAAGATCACGGACGGGACGCCGGCCGCCCTGCCGATCTCGCCGAAGTCTTCGGCCCCCATGATCGGCGGGGTCTCGATGATCCGGCCGCTCCCGAAGGCCGCGGAGAAGGCGTTGACGAGACGCTTGGCGAGGGCCGGGTCGTTGTAGGTGGCGTTGTCGCCCTCGACGAGGGTAACCGTCGGCGGCTTCGGAGCATCCGCCGCGGCGGCCTCCGCCTTGGCGATGCGCTCGATCGCCGCGAGGATGTGCTTGCGGACCTCCTCCTTGTAGGTTCGCACCGTCAGCTGGAGCTTCACTTCATCCGGAATGATGTTGTGCTTGGTCCCGCCATGGATCGAGCCGACCGTGACGACGGCCGGCTCCCGGGGATCGTTCTCGCGAGAGACGATCGTCTGGAGCGCCAGAATCGTCCGCGCCGCGATCACGATCGGGTCCACCGTCGCCTGGGGAGCGGAGCCGTGCCCGCCCCGCCCGTAGATCGTGATGTCGATCTCGTCCACGTTGGCGAGCGCGAAGCCCGGGGTGAAGCCGATGATTCCCGCCGGCAGGAAGGAGCTGTCGTGAAGCGCGATGGCGAAGTCGGGCTTGGGGAATCGAGTCACCAAGCCGTCCTTGACCATCGCGATGGCTCCGCCGCCCTTTTCCTCGGCGGGTTGGCCGACCAGCACGAGGGTGCCGCGCCAGAGGTTCTTCGCTTTCGCGAGCAACGTGGCGGCGCCGAGCAGTGAGGTCACGTGCACGTCGTGCCCGCAGGCGTGCATGACGGAGACCGTGGCGCCCGAGTCGTCCTTGGTCGTCACCTTGCTCGCGTACGGCAACCCCGTCTTCTCCTCGACGGGAAGGGCGTCCATGTCGGCCCGGACGAGAACCGTCGGTTCCTTTCCGTTCTTCATGACCGCGACGACGCCGGTTTTCCCGACCCCGGTCGTGACCTCGTAGCCGAGCTGGCGGAGGCGCTCGGCGAGCTTGGCGGCGGTCTTCTCCTCGTGAAAGGACAGCTCCGGGTTCTGGTGGAGGTCGATGTAGAAGGCCTCCAGAGTGGGGTAGAGCCCGTCGAGCGGCGCAAGCGCCTTGGTGCCGGCGGCAGCGGACTGAGCCTGGAGCATCGGCGCCAGAAGCAGCAGCGAAACAGCGAATCCGAGCGAGCGTCTCATGGGGCGGCCTCCTTCGTGTCCGGCGAAGGAGACCAGAGCGGGCGCGGGCTGTCAACCGGTCCGTATGCGACACTACCGGCGATGGCCGCGACCGAGGGCCGGCCCGCGAGAGTCGGCACGTACGAGAGCCTCCGAGCCGCGGTTTCCTCCCGGCGTCTCGCCGCGGTGACGCTGCAGTCTTTTTCCTCGGGATTGCCTCTGGGTCTCGTCTGGATCGCGCTGCCGGCGTTCCTTGCCTACCACGGGACGAACATCCGAGCCATCGGGCTCTTTTCGCTCGCCCAGGCGCCCTGGACCTTCAAGTTCCTGTGGGCACCCGCGATGGACCGCTACGGCCCGCGATTCTTGGGACGCAAGCGCTCCTGGATGATCGTGACCGAGCTCTTGCTGCTTCTCGGGATCGGGTCGCTGGCCTTCGAGGCCGCCGATCCCCACGTTGCCGTGGTCGCCGCGTTGGCGCTCTTCGTCGCCTTCTGCTCGGCCTCGCAAGACATCGCCATCGATGGGTACGCGGTCGAGGTCTTGGAGCGGTCGGAGCAGGGAACCGCCGTCGGAGCGCGGACGGCCGTTTACCGTGCGGCGCTCCTGGTCTCCGGCGCGCTCGCCATCACGATCGGACAACGCGTCGGCTGGGGCGTCGTGTTCTTGGGACTCGGCCTCCTTTTCGTTCCTCTGGCCGGCGTCGTGGTCTGGTCGCCGGAGCCCCCGTTCGTTTCCCGCGCTCCCCGCACCCTTCGAGAGGCCGTGTTCGAGCCCATGCTCGACATTTTTCGACGGTCGCGTGCACTCGACATCCTGGGGTTTCTCCTGCTCTTCAAGTTCGGCGAGAACCTGGCGACGGCGCTGACTCGGCCCTTTCTGATCCAGAAATGCTTCTCGCCGGAGGACGTGGGCCTGGCCACGGCCACGATCGGTCTGGTGGCGGTCATCGCGGGAACGTTTTTCGGCGGCTGGTCGGCCGACCGGATCGGACTCGCTCGCGCGCTCTGGATCTTCGGATTGATCCAGTCGGTGGGCTTTCTGGGCTACGTCCTGGTGGATCGCCTGGCGCCGGGCACGCCTTGCGCCGCCGGCCCGATCCCGGCCCTCGCGCCCGCGCTCGGGACGAGGCTCGTCATGTACACCGCCGTGGGCGTCGAGAACCTCTGTCAGGCGATGGCCACCGGGGCCTTCGGTGTGCTGCTGCTGCGGCTGACGCAGAAGCAATTCTCTTCCACGCAGTACGCCCTGTTCTCGAGCGTCTTCGCGCTGGGCCGCACGCTGGCGGGCCCCCCGGCGGGCTTCCTGACCGACGCGCTCGGATGGACGCCGCTGTTCTTCGTGAGCGTGCTGGCCTCGATTCCGGGTCTCCTGTTGCTTCAGCGCTTCGCGCCGTGGGGTGCCGAGGAACCGGACCTCGAGGCGACGGAGCGGATCGAGCGCCGGCCCGTCTCGCGAGGACGGCTGCTCTTGACGAGCTCCGCGGTCGGGCTCGCCGGGTTGACGGCCGCAGCGGCGGTCTCCGCCCTGCTCGCCGCGTTCAAGGCGGCGCGGGCGGCGCCGGGGACGGCCCTTTTTTTCGGCAGAGAGCTCGAACGCCTCCTCGCGCCCTCGGCGGCCTCGGGCTGGCTGCGTCTGGCGGGACTCCTGGTCGTCGGCGTGCTCTGCGCGCTTGGCGCCGCCGCCCTGACGGCGGCGCGGCGCGGCGTGACCGGCGGGTCGGCCGCCTCCCGTCCCCGATGAAACATGTGCTCGGCATCGACGCCGGGGGAACGAAGACGCGCGCCCTGTTGGCCAACGAAGCCGGGCAAATCCTGGCGGCCGCATCGGCGGGAGGAGCGAACCTCCGCACCCACGGGGAGCCCGAGGTGGAGAAGGTTCTCCACGCCGTCGCGGAGGAGGCCTGTGCCGCGGCGGGAGCCCGGCCCGATGCGGTGGCGGTCGGCGTCGCCGGCGCCGGAAGGGCGGAAGACGAGGACCTTCTGCGGGCGATCCTTCAGCGGATCGGTTATCGGGATCACGTGATCGTCACAATCGACGCGCACATCGCCTTCGTGGCCGGGTCGGAGCGCGGCGTCGGGCTGGCCCTCGTTTGCGGCACGGGCTCGATCGCCTGGGGAAGGAACGCCTCGGGGGAGGTGGCCCGCGCGGGCGGCTGGGGTTGGCAGGTGGGGGACGAGGGCTCGGGATACTGGATCGGCAGGAGCGCGATCCGGGAGGTCCTGCGGGCGCAGGACGGCCGGGGGTCGGCGACTCTCCTCGAGGACGCGCTTCTGGATCATTTCGCGGTCTCGCGGCCCGACCAGATCGTGAGCACGATCCATGGCGGCGGCGTCCCACGTCGGGAGGTCTCGCTCTTTGCGGCTTCGGTCGAGCGGGCGGCGCTGTCCGGGGATGCCGTGGCGGCTCGTATCCTGGACGACGCCGCGGAAGAGTTGGCGCTCGCCGTGCGGAGCGTCCGCGAGCGGCTCCGGCTCTCCGGCGGGCCGCACGACGTCGTGCTCTCCGGCGGAACGTTCCGGGCGCTGCCGACGCTCGAGAAGGAGGTTTCCCAGCGGGTGGCCGCGCCGGGGGTGTCCGTGCGGAGACTCGAGCAAGAGCCCACCGTCGGCGCCGTCAAGCTCGCGCTCGAGGCCGTCCGCGGCGAGGGTCCATGAAGCGCCTGATCGTCAATGCGGACGACTTCGGCCGCACTCCTGGCGTCAACGCGGGGACCCTGCGGGCGTGCCTTCGCGGCATCGTCACGTCGGCCACGGTGATGGTCCTGGAACCCGCGGCGGAGCAGGGAATCCGTGAAGCGCTCTCCCGTGCGCCGAGACTCGACCTCGGGCTCCACGTCGTTCTGACGGGAGGCGGATCGCCTGCTTCGCCGGCGGCCGAGGTGCCGGCCCTGGCGCCGCGAGGGCGATTCGCGCGCGACGCCGGCGCCTTGCCGGCGCGTCTCCCGGCCGACGAGGTCCGCCGCGAGATCGAGGCCCAGCTCTCGCGGTTCGAGAAGCTCGCCGGCCGGCTTCCCTCGCATTTGGACTCTCACCACCACGCGGCGCGGCATCCCGACATCGAGCCGGTCTTCGCGGCGGCCGCGGGAGAGAAGGGCCTGCCGGCGCGAGCGTCGAGCCGGGCGGCGCGGGAGCGCCTGCGGCAGGCCGGCCTGCGGACTCCGGACACTTTTCTCGACGGGTTCTACGCGGAGGGGGCGACGACGGCGAATCTCCTCGCGATGCTCGAGAGTCTCCCGGAGGGATCGAGCGAACTGATGTGTCATCCGGGATTTCCGGACGAGGCCTTGCTCGCAGGAAGCTCCTATGCGGGGCAACGCGCCCGGGAGGTCGAAGCCCTTTGCGACCCGGCCATCCGGGCGCTCCTCGATCGGCTCGGCATCCGGCTCCTCGGGTTTTCCGAGCTCTGAGGTCCGCAGCGACCCACTTGCCGGTGTGCTGCTAGGCTACGAGCTGCCGCCGGGAGGAGACGTCTCATGTTGACCGAGCGTCGGATCGAGCGCGTCGCCGACCTGATCGACCCTGCCGCCAACCGGGTTCTCGGCATGAGCCTGGAGGAGGCTCGCCGCCGCGTGGCCTCGGGCTCGCCCGAGGCGGTGCGCGGAATCGGCGGCTCCTTCGCCCTCGTCGCCCGGGACGGGGACGTCGTGCGCCTGGCGCGCTCGCTCGACCGGCCGCTTCGGTATTTCCTCGCCAAGGAAGCCGACGGGCCGGCCCTGGTCGTTTCCGATCGCATCGACACGATTCGCGATTTTCTGAACGCCCATGGGCTCGCCGGGCAGTTCCACCCGAGCTACACCCGGATGGTGCCGGCGCATCACGTCGCGGAGCTTCGATTGGTCGGCTGTCCCGATCCCGATGCGACACACGAGCGCTTCTTCACGCCGCGGGGCAACGCTCTTCCGCGGGACTTGGACGAGATCGGCCGACGCTACGTCGGGGCGCTCGCGGACGAGATCGCGGCGTGGCTCGCGAGCTTGCCGCCCCGCGAGCCCGTGGGCGTCCTGTTTTCGGGCGGGGTCGACAGCGGCGCGATCCTGCTCGCGGCCGATTACGTGCTTCGCTCGCGCGGCTGGGGCCCAGCGAGGCTCAAGGCGTTCACGCTTTCGGTTGGAGCCGGGCAGGACCTCGCGCAGGCGCGCGCGTTTCTGGCGCCGCTCGGACTCGAGTATTACCTCGAGCCGATCGAAACGGAGCCGGAGTCGCTCGAGCCGCTCGAGGCCGTGCGCGTGGTCGAGGACTACAAGCCGCTCGACATCGAGTCGGCGACGGCGGCGCTCGCGCTGTGCCGGGGAATCCGCGAGCGCTATCCACAGTGGCGGTTCCTCTTGGACGGAGACGGGGGAGACGAGAACCTGAAGGACTACCCGATCGAAGAGAACCCGGAGCTGACGATTCGGAGCGTCTTGAACAACCCGCTCCTCTACCAGGAGGGATGGGGAGTCGGGAAGCTGAAGCACTCGCGCACGTACTCCGGAGGACAGAGCCGCTCGTGCGCCCGCTCGTACGCGCCGCTGCGCCGCTACGGATTCGAGGGATTCAGCCCCGGAATGCGCCCGGCGGTCATCGAAGTGGCCGAGGGGATTCCCTTCACGGCGCTGACCGGCTACGAGGTCTCGCGGCTGTACGCCTTGAAGGGAGAGATCGTCTCCCGCGGGATCCGGCAACTGACCGGAAGGGAGATGACGGTCTTTCCGAAGCGGCGCTTCCAGCACGGGGCCCTGCCCTCCGGACAGGCGCGCCGGCGCTTTCCGTTCCGGGAGGCGGACTACCGGGCGCACTTCGATTCCCTGTACGCGTGAGCGCCCGAGTTCCTGCCGCCTATCCCGACGGCCGGGCCGAGCGCGACCGCTGGCTGCTCGATCGGCGCGGACCCCGCAATCCCGTCGACCCCGCTCGCCCGGTCGGCGCGCATCTCGAGACCGAGCCGAACGAAGAAGGGACGCCGGAGGCCGTGGCGGTGATCTTCCTCGCCAATCGCGAGTGCCCCTGGCGGTGCCTCATGTGCGACCTCTGGAAGAACACGCTCACGGAAACCGGTCCGGCGGGCTCGATCCCCGCGCAGATTCAGGGAGCGCTCGAGCAGCTTCCGCCGGCGCGGCGCATCAAGCTCTACAACGCCGGCAGTTTTTTCGACGCGAGGGCGATTCCTCCCGTCGACTATCCGGCGATCGCCGAGCTCGTCGAGGGATTCGACCGACTGATCGTCGAGTCCCACCCGGCGCTCGTGGGAAAGGCGTGTCTTCGCCTGCGCGATCTCCTGGCAGGGGAGCTCGAGGTCGCGATGGGGCTCGAGACGATTCACCCCGGCGTCCTGCCGCGCCTGAACAAGGGGATGGATCTCGACGGGTTCGAAGCGGCGGCGCGCTTCCTGCTTCGGGAACGCATTGCCTGGCGGGCCTTCGTTCTGCTCGGGCTTCCGTTCCTTTCGCCGGAGGAGAGCCTCGAATGGGCCTGCCGCTCCGTCGAGTTCGCTCTGGACCGGGGCGCGGCGGCCGTGTCGATCATTCCGACGCGCTCGGGCAACGGCGCGCTGGAAGCGCTGCAGGAGCAGGGAGAGTTTTCCGCAGCGCCGATCGCGGCGCTCGAGTCGGCCGCCGCCTTCGGGTTGCGGCTCGAAAAGGGCCGGGTCTTTGCCGACCTGTGGGACCTCGAGCGGTTCCGGGGGTGCGGCGGGTGCTTCGAGGAGCGCCGAGAGAGACTTCGGGCGATGAATCTCTCTCAGCAAGTTCCACCGCGGACTCAGTGCGCCGCCTGCGGGGGAGAGTCGTGAGCGCCAGCTTCGACGTCGCGATCGTCGGCTCCGGCTTCGCCGGCTCGCTCCTGGCGCTGCTCTGCCGGAGGGTCGGCAGGTCCGTCATCCTGATCGAGAAGGGTGTGCACCCGCGCTTTGCGATCGGAGAATCCTCGTCGCCGATCGCGAACCTGCTGCTCGAGGAGCTCTGCGCGCGTTACGACCTGCCCCGTGTGGCGCCGCTGGCGGCCTGGGGAACCTGGCAAGACCGGTATCCCGAGATCGGCTGCGGCTTGAAACGCGGCTTCACCTTCTATGGCCACCGGATGGGAGAATCGTTCGGCGCCGATCCAAACCGGCGGGATCAGCTGCTGGTCGCCGCGAGCCCCCGAGACGAGGTCGCGGACACCCATTGGTATCGGGCGGACTTCGACCACTTCCTCCTCCGAGAGGCTTGCCGGGAGGGAGCCGAGTACCTCGATCGGACGAGCCTGGAAGCCTGCGCGCCGACGGCGGGAGGGATGCGGCTCGAGGGAGACCGTCTGGGACGGCGCCTCTCGATCGAGGCCCGCTTCGTCGCGGACGCCTCCGGTCCGCGGGGATTTCTCCACGGGTCGCTCGCCCTCCCGGAATCGGCGTTCCCCGGTTTGCCCCGGAACGAGGGCCTCTACACGCACTTCGAAGGCGTTCGAAGGACCGATGCGATGCGGATCTTTTCCTCGCCGGAGGATCCGCCATACCCGCCCGATGACGCCGCCCTGCACCACGTCTTCGAGGGCGGCTGGATCTGGGTCTTGCGTTTCCGAAGCGGGATCACCAGCGCCGGAGTCGCCGCGGAGCCGCGACTGGCCCGAGAGCTCTCGCTCGCGGAGGGGGCGGCCGCGTGGGAGCGACTCCTCTCGCGGCTGCCGACGGTGGCCGAGCAGTTCGAAGGCGCGCGTCCCGTGCACCCGTTCGTTCATGCGCCGCTCTTGCCCTTTCGAAGCGGCGTTGCCGCGGGACCGCAGTGGGCGCTGTTGCCTTCGGCCGCGGCCTTCATCGATCCGCTGCTCTCGACCGGGATCCCGCTGGTATTGCTCGGCATCCAGAGACTGATCCGCGCGCTCGAACAGGATTGGGGCCGCCGGGGCTTCTCGCGCTCGCTCGAGGAGGGCGCGGCGGCGGCGCTGCGAGACGCGGATGCGACGGCGCTTCTCGTCGCGGCGCTCTACGCCGCGTTCTCCGATTTCGAGCTATTCGGCGCGCTCTCGCTCCTCTACTTCGCCTCGGCGAGCTTTTCGGAGGCCGCTCGGCGCCTGGGCAAGCCGACGCTGGCGGGCTCCTTTCTCTCGGCCGACCTCCCGACCTTCGGCGCTCGCCTTCGCGAGATTTGTGGGGCGGTGCTCGAGGGCCGAGGCCCCGGCGATCTCGGGGCCGGGCGGCGGGCGGACCTGCTCGCGCAGATTCGAGAGGCGATCGAACCTCTCGATGTCGCGGGGCTCTCGGATCTCGGCCGGCGCAACTGGCACCCCGTCGCGGCGGAGCCACTGCTCGCCGGCGCGGCCAAGCTCCGAGCGACGCGTTCGGACATCATGGAAATGCTGCGAGAGTCGGGGTTCTTTCCGGGGCAGGCCCCTTCGGCCGCGGCGACCGCGGGGCTCGAGGCGAGGCCCTAGCGCGGCACGAGGCCGAGCGCCTTTCGGAGATCGCCGCCCGCGAGGTTCAGCCGCCGGCGGGCCTCGGAGGGCGCCGCTTTCCTTCTTCCCATCACGATCGCGAGCTTGACCTCTCCGCGCGCACGCGTAAGGAGCGCCCGTGCCTGGCCCGGCGACACACCCGCGGCCGCGGCGACGATGCGAATGGCCCGATCCTTGAGCTTGGCCGATCCGGCCCGCAAGTCCACCATCCAGGGCCCAAAGACCCTTCCGGCAGAGGCGAAGGCCGAATTGGTGATCTGGTTCAAGGCGAGCTTCGTCGCCGTGCCGGCCTTGAGCCTCGTCGAGCCGGCCAGAACCTCCGGTCCGACGTCGAGCCGGACGAGGAGATCGACGCGACGTTCGAGCCGCTGGCTGCTGCCGCATGTGACCAGCACCGTGCGGGCGCCCCGCTTGCGCGCGCGCGAGAGGGCTCCCCGCACGAACGCCGTCGCCGAGCTCGCCGAGACGCCGATGACGAGATCCCCCGGTTTCGCTCGGTCCGCGCTCTTGCCGCCTTGTTCGCTCCGATCCTCGGCTCCTTCCCGCGAGCGGAAGACGGCGGAACGGCCTCCGGCGATGACGGCCTGGACACGGCGCGGATCGGAGCCGAAAGTCGGAGGAAGCTCCGCCGCTTCGAGCACCGCCAGGCGCCCCGATGTCCCGGCGCCGAAGAAGTAGCAGTTCCGGCCTCGGAGATACGTGTCGCGCAGCATGCCGGCCGCGCGCACGATCGCGGGCCGCGCGGCCCGAAGAGCGGCGAGAACGCGCCGGTCCTCCGACTGCATCAGAGCGACGATTCCCGCCGGGCCGAGCCGGTCGAGCCGCCCCGCGCGCGGGTGGACGCGCTCGGTCGAGAGGCGCTTCCAGCGGGACCGGACGGAAGGTGCCGTCACACCCCGAGTTTAGCCGGGCCCGCGGCTCACTCGGCGGGAGGGATCGCTACCGCCGCGGTGCCGCGCGCTCCCGTCTTCTGTTCCTCGATCGTCACCGCCACCCGGCGCGCCTTCTTCGGCCAGGTCAGCGGAATGTCTGCCCCCCAGCCTGCTTGTTTGCTCGGGACGTCGAATTCCTGTTTGGTCGTGAAGGGCTCGCGGGCCCCCTCCACTTGGACGGCGATGGTCACGGCGAGACGTCCCCCGTGCAGCTGGTCGAGCGTCGAGACGAGTGTCGCGAGATCGGCGTCCACGTGCAGGACGCCCGAATACTCCTTGCCGCTCTTGGCGACACCGTCGATTGAGAGGCGCACGGGGATTCCCCCCTGGGCCGGGGCCTCGTGGAGAGCGCGCACGGTCGAACCGAGAGCGGCGGATTCTCGGGATCCCTCGGCCAGGTAGCGGGGCGCGCGGATCTCCCAGCCCGGCCGCCGGGTCGTGATGCGCAGATCGTGCGCCTTCCCATCGGGTGGATGCTCGGAGCGGAAGGACACGACGAAGAAGCTGTCGTACCCCTCGAGCACGGCGGGAAGGCGCCCCGGTGAAGTAACGACTTCGCCGCCCGTGGCCTCCGCGATGGTCCGGAGGGGCTCGATCGGCCGCGCAAATGTCGGAATGGTCCCCGTCGGCGCGTTGAAGGTATCCTGGCCAGCCGTCGAGGCGTCGCCGCCGAAGTCCTTGAAGTTTCCTCCCAGGGCGACCGGAACGGCTTCCACTCCAAGCGCAGCGAGGGAGCGAGCCGCCGACCCGACGAGCTCCTCACCTTTGGGAGCGAACTCGGCCTGAAGCGTCGCGGTCACCTGGTTGGGATCGGCAGGCGCGCAGAGGGGGTTGCCGCCGACGGTACCGGCCTGGCGAATGACCTGGTTGTAGGTCTCGACGACGTTCGAGTCGAATCCGTCGGAGGCCAGATAGACCACGTCCGGCCGCTGGCCGCCGAGCGAGATTGCCCAGCGGACCAGCCGCTCGAGAGAGTCCTGAACGATCCGAAGCTCCTGTTCCGCCGCCGTCCGGGTCGTCATTTCGAGGTTTGGGCAGAGGTCGTTGCGCATGTGATCGATCGTTTGGCGACGGAGCAGGGCGAGGCCCTGCTTCCCGGATACCTTCTTCGAGAGGTCGACGAGAGCCGGGCGGATCGCCCGTTCGTCGCGCGTCGACGCCAGGACCTGCCGGGGCTGGGGATCGGCGACGACGATCTCGAGGGGCCCGTTGGCGAGAACGGCATCGAGGCTCTTCTCGAATGTCGCCGCGAGGCGCGTGACGGAGTTGGTGTCGAGAAGCGTCGTATCCACGTAGAGGTGCTGCGGAATCCCGATTGAGGTCGGAGCCGCCGTCGCGGGAGCCGCGGACTCGGTAACGCGACTGACGGCGACCGGCGGCGGCGCCTCCATCGCGGCAGGCGGGCGGGCCGGGTCGACGCCCAAGACTTGCATCGGCGTGCCGTCCTCCAGAACGGAGATGTCTTGCGGCGCCGGTGGGGGAGAGGGGGCCTTTCCGCTCTTGTCCGTGATCCGCACGAGAACCGTTCGGACGTTGACCTCGACCCTCTCGACGAATGGCGTTGGCCGGGCTGGGGGTGTCTGGGCGGCGGCCGTCGACGCGAGCAGAGCGGTTAGAGCCAGACCGTGCAGCCGGGACCTGCCGCGCCGGGTCTCCATCGAGGGCCTCCCTGGGAAGTTATCTCACGATGAGCAAGGTCGCTGCCTCCTCGGAATGGCGCGCCGTTGCGGAGGGGAAACCGCGAGGATGGACTCCAGCGAGGACATGCTGTCCTCGTCGGCGGGCGAGACCTACGTCGTCTCCGCGCGGCTCCAGAAGTTGCGCAGGACCGATTCGACTTCCTCGTCGTGATCCGGCGCAGCGGGCCCCGCGCCGGGCGGGCCGACCCGGGGCCGCGTCGGCGCCATCCGGCGCTTGGCGTCCTCGGCCAGGGCCGCCGCCTCGGCGTGGTGCATGCTTTGCGGCCCGAGGCGCAGAGAGAGAACTTGTCCCAGGGCGAAGCTCGACGGGGAGTAGCGGCCGGCGACGATGACGCGGCCGAGCTCGCGCCGAAACGCCCCCATCGAAGTGAATCGAAGAGCCGGCTTGGCCAGCGCTCCGCGGAGCAGCTGCACCACGTCCTCCGGAAGGCCGTCTTCTTTCCGGATCGACACGGGCTGCGTCTCGGAGGCGGGAGTCCGCTCGGTCAACATCTCCAGCAGGATCGCTCCCACGGAATAGATGTCCGCCTGCGGCGCGACTCGCGGACGCAGGCGCTCCTCCGGCGCGATGTAGGGCGCGATGTCCTTCTCGAGCGCCGGCTCTTCGAGGGTCGGGAAGATCCCCGGGGCCAGACCGAAGCCCGCCACGAAGATTTCACCGTCGGCGCCGATCGAGACGAAGCCCGGCCAGAGAAGGCCGTGCCCGATCGGGCGACCCTCGAAGTGCGTGCCGTGAGCGGCGTCGAGCGCCGCGGCGACGCGGTCGGCGATGAGAAGCGCGTGGGAGGCGGGCAGGCGCGAGCCGAAGGCGCGGAAGCCGCGGATCAAGACGTCGAGGGTCCAGCCGTGCGTTTCCTTCCAGGCCAGATAGGGCAACCGGTCCACGGCGCCGGCGCGCTCACCGCGCGCGGCAAACGGGCTGGAGAGCAGCGGCCGCATCGCCCGGCTCGCTTCGATCGCGTCGATCAGCATCGGCGCGTCGACGCGCCGCGTGTCGAAGATGCGCAGCCGCACGAACTCGCCGTTGCCCGAGACGTCGATGGCCCGGAAGACGCGGCCGAGCGCGTCACGCGAGAGCTCCGAGGTGACGAGGTAGTCGCCGAAACGCCGCGGCAGGTTTTGCGTCAGGGGTGGAGGGATCGGCAGGAGCCCGTCGGCGGGCGGAGGGGTGCGCTGCTTCCGACGCTCCAGTCGGCCTGGCGGGACGGTCGAGCTCACCACCACCTCCGTGCCATGGGGCCGAAACCCCCTGCCCGCGTCAGAATATCAGCAAGAGGCGCGTTCGCAAGATGGCCGCGTCGTGAACGTCGTCGCGATCGCCCTGAATCTCCTCCGGCGCTCAATGCCGGCACGAGGAGAGGCAGCGTTTTTCAATTCGCCCGGCCGGAGGTCTGCACCGCGAACGCGACCACGCTGTGTGTGAACGCCAGCCGGTTCCCGCTGCGGGTCTCCTTGGCCGGCAGTGCACCCGGGCACGAGCGGGGGTGGGTCCATGCGGCGCCACAGACCTCGGACAGCGGCTACTTCTGGTCTCTTCGAGAGTATTGACGTCGAGTTGCTGATCAAGACACGCTCGCCAGCGTGACCCATACAGCGCCTTTCCCCGGCTTCGGGTTGACTTTCCGACCTCGCGGGCGTCTCCTTGTCAGAGGCGTCCGAACCCAAAAAAACATGTCCGACATTCGGCAGGTTCTCGAGGCCCACGTCCGGGACTGGAGCAGGGCCGGACTGCTCGATGATGCACAGCGGGATCGCATCCTCGCCGACCTCGCCATCACGTACGGGCCCGCCCGGGCCCGCGAGGATGATACGAAGTCACGATTCTCCGCGGGCGTCTGGATCCTCCTGTCGCTCGGTACGGCGGCCATGGCGGCCGCCCTGGCGGTTTGGTTCGCGCGCGAGTGGGGAGACTGGGGCCGGTGGACGAGGGTGCTGCTCTCCCTCGGCATCCCGGCGGCACTGGCTCTGGTGGGCCTTTTCTTCCTTCAGTCCGGGCGGCGCCGCTTCCCTGCGCTCGGAAGGGTGTTCCTGACACTGACCGCGATCGCCACGCTCTCCGCCACCCAACTGCTTTTGGAGGCCTACGACTTTCACCCGCGCCACGCGACTTTGTCGTTCGTCGAGGCGGGACTCTTCGGAGTCATGGCGTTCCTTGCCGACTCCGCGCTGCTCCTGTGGGCCGCGGTGATCACGCTTTCGGTCGCTTTCGGCTTCGAGGTCTACGCCGGGTGGGGCTGGACCTGGATCGCCATCGAGCGGCCGCTGCCCTTCGTGGGGTTGGGTCTGGTCATCATCCTGGGGGGCCTGCTGGCGGGAAGGCTTTCCCGGCGCCTGGCCGGGCACCTGCTCGCGGCCGGCACGCTGATCGCGGAGCTCGCGCTCTATGCGCTGTCGCTCAAGGCGTTCGACTTCCACCAGCCCCGGCCGACGGGCACAGTCCTCGGCGCCTGGCTCGTGCTTTTCACCCCGTTTCTGCTGGCGCTCGCCCTGCTGGCCGTCGCGGCGAGGCGACGGCGCGGCGAGGACTCCTTCGCGCGCGCCGCAGTGATCCCGCTCTACTCGATGCTGCTTTTAGTCGCCCTCTCCTCCCTCTGGCCCGGGCGATTCTATGAACGCTCGTGGGTGGATACGGTCCTCTTTACTCTCGTGACGATCGCCGGCGCCCTGTTCGGCGTTCACATCGGCTCCGCGGCCGTCATCAACGTGTCGGTCGTCTTCTTCGCGATCGACGTCTTTTCCCGATTCTCCGAGTGGTTCTGGGAGGAGATGCCCGCGGTCTATTTCTTCGGTTTGATGGGCCTGCTTCTGATCTCGGGAGGGATTGCGCTCGAGCGGGTCCGGAGGCGCCTCATCCGCCGGATCGGGGAGGGGGCATGAGGAAGCAAACGGCCCTGCGCGTGGCGGCGCTCGCGCCGCCAGTCCTGCTCGCGCTCATCGTCCTAGCCGGCGAGCGGAATCGCGGGGGGGACCAGTCGACCCGCGTCGAGATCGGCGCCTCGGCCCGAGCGATCGATGGCACGTCCTATTCCGGCCCGAGGCTGATGCTCTCAGGCGAGGTGCTCGAGTCGCGCGAGGTAGACGAGAAGAGGTTCTCGCCCGGGTCGGATGTCGTGCTGCGCTACCGGAAGAGCGGCGGGGAATGGACCTTCGCGGGTGCGCAGACGGGTGGACACGAATGGAACGAGGCGACACTCGACATCCCCGCGCGAATCAAGGCGGCTCCGTACGCCGGCGGCGTCAAGGCCGAGCCGCTGGTTCCGAGGGAGTTCGCGATTCCGGACTCCACCGTGTCGCGGATTCGGAGGGGAGCTCGCGTGATCCTCGCCCTGCGGCGCGGAGCCCTGGGCGACGTCTGGGTCGAGTCGGCGACGCAGACGGGCGATGCGCTCGGTGTCGTCGCGGCTCTGCTCGCCGATCCCGGGGGAGGCCCGCCGATCGTCCTCGGTCGTGCCGAAACTCCGCTCGACCCGCGGAACCCGGCCTCCCGCGAGGCTTCCGGATGGGCGGCCCGGCTGGTGGACGGAAGGATCGGCGCAGTCACGCCATTGTCCGGACCTCCCATCGATGGCGTCGTCCTTTCCGATGGGAGGCTGCTGTTCGCGATCGGCGCAAGCCGCGGCTTTGACCTGTCGGTGCGCGACGCAGACTTGAAGGCTGCAGGAGAGGTGCGGCACTTCGACGGGATTCTCGAGGCACTCACAGCGGAAGGCTCCCTGTGGATTCGGGAGGGGGGCCCGGGCCCGGGTCGCGGGGTGAAGCTCGTTCGAAGAGATCTCTCGGGGGCGGCGACGGCGGAAGTCGCTCTCAATGACACAAAGGCCCTGCTCGGCATCCGGGGTGAGGCAGCGGCGTTTGCGGATTCCAGCCTGCTGGTCCGATACCGCCTCGACGGAAAAGCCCCTTCCGAAACGGACCGCTGGACGCTCGACGAAATCCGAAGTGGCTGCCTGCTCTCCGCCGATGCGATCGCCGTGGCGGCGAGGAAGGGCGTTCTTCTGCTGACGGCCGGTGTGAAGGAACCGACGATCTTGCTCGAGCCCGGGGCATTCCCCTCGACGGGCGATCTGTTCGCCGATCGAGTCGGGAACCTCCTCTTCGTGACGGGAGTGGCCGGGACGGCGCCGCGTCAGGCAGCCGGGGCACATCGGGAGCGACTCTTCTTCCGCCCGGCCGGCGGCACGTTTCTCGGGCTCCCGGAGGTTCCGGCTGTCGAGGAGGTGGTCCCTGCCGCTTCCGCTTCCGGAGGGAACCCCCAGCCGTCCCGGCGCCGGTTCGTGGTTTGGAACGGGACGCTCTTCGATGCTTCGCACGGCCAGATGGCGGTCTTCGATCTCGCCGGCAGGAAGCTGATCACCCGCATCCTCGAGCGCGCGGGAGGCCGGCCCGAGAGGATTTTCTAGCCTTCCTTCAGCCGATCTCGTCGATGGCCGCGAGGGCTCGCTCGACTTCGGCGTGATCGTTGCCGGCGTGCGGAGAAAAGCGCACGGCCCCCTCGCGGGGTGCGACGATGACGCCGCGGCTTTCGAGAGCCTTTGCCGCGGCGCGGGCCGAGAGAGAGGGCGGCACGGCGGCGAGGATGCCGGAAGCAAGGGGTTGCGGCGAGGCGATCCGCCAGCCGCGAGCCTCGAGCCCCGCTTGCAGTGCCCCGACCAATTCCAGGATCCGGTCGTGAACCGTCGGCACGCTCATTTCCTGGAGGAAATCCACTGACGCCTCGAGCCCGGCGAGCTGCGCCGTCGGGAGACTGCCCGGCTCGTATCGCCGGCCCCCGGCGTGAAAGTTTCCTCCATAATCCAGGAATCCCGCCTCATCCTCCTGGGAGCGAATGTTCCACCACCCGGCGAACGGCGGTGGGAGACGGTCCCGGGCATTTTCCCCGACGTAGAAGAGCGTGCAGGTCTCGGGCCCGAGCAGCCACTTGTGGGCGTCGGCGGCGAAGACGTCGACCATCATCTTCGAGGCATCGAAGGGAATCGCCCCCAGTCCCTGGATGGCATCGACGACGAGGAGAATTCCTCGCTCCCGGCAAAATTCTCCGATCTCCCGGATCGGGTAGACGAAGCCGTTGTGGAAGGCCACCCACGAAACGGCCACGAGGCGTGTCCGTGAGTCGACCATCCGCGCGATGTCGTCCCGTGTGATGCGGCCGTCGCGGTTTCGCGCCAGACGATGCTCGACTCCCTGCCTGGCGAGCAGCTGCCAGGGATAGAAGTTCGACGGAAACTCCATGTCGTCGCCGACGACGTTGTCGCCCGGCTTCCAATCGAAACTGCGCGCGACGAGGTTCAAGGCCCAGCTGGTCGAGGGGAGAAAGGAGATCTCCGAGCGCGCGGCCCCGAGAAACGCCGCGGCCTTCTCGCGCGTCCTCTCGATCATGCCGTACCACTTGCGCCAGTCGGCCGCCCCGCGATCCCGAGCGTTTTCGACGTGCGCGACGATGGCTTCGGCCACACGGCGCGGCAGGGGTGCCACGGCCGCGTGGTTGAAGTAGACGAGGTTCAGGCGGACCGGGAACTCGCGGTCGAGGTTGGCGGCGGAGAAGTCGAAAGGGGCGGTCACTTCCAAGTGATGACGTTCGCCTTCGCGAGCAGGTCGAGGTACTCCGCGATTTCCGGCAGCGGCACGGGCTCGTACCGGCCGGTCAGCACGTCCCGAATGTCCGAAACGCTGCGCTTGCCGTCCACGAAATTCAAGGTCTCGTAGCCGAGGAGGCCGCCCCGCGGCCGGCGCTCGAGAGCAGTCGGAAGCGAGGCGGCGGCGGAAGGAGACGGAGTCCGGCCGAGCGAGCGGTTGAGGAAGCTGAAGTAATAGACGTCGAGCGGCCCGCGGATTTCCGGATTTCGCGCCGGGACGCGCCGGTCGCCCGCCGGGTCGGGCGGCGGCCGGACGAGGGTCGCCATCTCGCGAAGGCGCTCCCGCTCGCGCTCGACCGTCGGGGCCGTCGCCGGCCAGAGCCTGCCGACCGATGCGAGCGTCTCCTGGTCCGTGACGATCGCCTCGCAGACGGCCAGCCGGCCGTCGCGATCCTCGCCCGCCCGGGAAAGCGCGATCGATGCCTCGCCCTGCGATTGCGCGTACCGCAACAGCCTCGGGGCCTCCGAGTCGGGAAGGGCCGCGAGGGTCCAGGCGATCCCGGCGCCCAGATAGGCCACCCGCCCGAGCTTGGTCGCGTCGAGATTCTCCGGCTGGTCCTTGTTGGTGTGGATCGTCACGTCGGGGTAGTCGTGGAAATAGACGATGGGCACGCCGAAGCTCGCCTCTTCGAAGACCTCGTGGTCGGAGCCCATCTCGAGCGGCCGCAGGTCCGCCAGGAGCGGCTCACGCGAGCCGGGAAGCCAGGCAAAACCCGCGTACGGATCCCCGCCGTGCTCGGCGTAGCTTTGGGAGGCCGCGACGACCTCGTCCAGCCAGGCCCGCGCGATCTCGCTCGCGACGTGAGGGCGCGAGGCCGCGGTGCGCGAGACGTGGAAGGTTCCCTTCGTCGAGGAGAGAAGTCCGCCGACCATGTCCATGTGAATGCCCGCGGCGAGCCTCGTGGCGATCTCCGGGTGCCTGACCAGATAGGCCTGCGAGCCGGCGATCTCGGGCAGCCACAGGAAGCGGATCGTGCGCCGCGGATTCATAAGCTTTTGCTTATGGATTGAGGTGCGAAGCGCGCGCGCCACCTCGAAGATCGCCGCGCTGCCCGAGGCGTTGTCGTTGGCGCCGGCGGACTCGTGGCAGAGGTGAGCGGTCAGCACGATCTCGCCCGCGGCGGGATCGGTGCCCGGGATCGTCGCGACGACGACGTCGTAGGTCGCCGGAACCATCTTGGCGCGGACGCGAGCCCGGAGAACGATCTTCTCGCCGGCCGCCAGGCGCGCCCGATACTGCGCGGCCTGGCGCCGGGAGAGCATGAACGCGAAACGATTCTCGAGCGTGTAGGGCGAGAGATGCCCCCAGCGCACCAGGTCCGGATCGTCGCCCGACCACGCGGAGGTCTGGTTTGGGTAGTCCGAGAGGAAGCCGGCGGCGCCGCGCTCCTGGCAGGCCAGGCGGTGGACCTCGGGCAGCGCGCCGTCGGCCAGCGCAATCCTTCCCCTGAGGTCCTTGCCGGCGTAGTGACGGGAGTCGGTCCCCGCCTCGACGTCCACGAGCTCGGCCGTGACGTCGGCTTCCTGGCTGTAGTCGGCCAACGCGACGGGCAGCTCCGGAAAGGACTCGACCAGCCCCGGGCGCGGCGACACTTCCTCCAGAGTCGCCGAGACGGGGTTCCAGCCGTAGTAGCTGACGAAATGGGCGTAGCGCGTCTTGCCGTCGGCCGGGAAGCGCTCGATCGCGGCGTCGGCGAGGCCGGCGGCCTGCAGCTTCTTCCTCAGGTGCTCGGCCGCCGCGGCATAGCCGGGCGAGCCCTGTACGCGGTGAAAGCGCGAGAGCTCTCGGACCGTCTCGAGTGTCGCGCCGCCGTCGATCTCGGCGTGGATCGCCGCGGGAACCGTGTCGGGCCAGAACGGGATTGCGCCCTCGGCGAAACCGGAGAGCGAGAGCAGGGCCAGGCCGAGGGCGGCGCCTGGCGGGCGCTTGGTCATCACTGCTCCGCGTCGGGTCGGTAGGCGAGGCGGCGCCGCGGTTGGAGCCGCGCCGCCTCGCCGGCGCGACCTACTGAGCCGCCGTGAACGGAACCACCGCGGCCGTCTTCTCCCAGGCCATGGCGAGCTTGCCGCCGTTTTCCGTCACATCGACGAAGCCGATGCTGAACTGGTCGACCGAAACGGCGGGGGTGATCATCGTCATCGGGACGCGCACGATGTCGTACTTCTTGTCGTAGTTGTAGGCGCCCCAGGTCGAGACCTTCTCCTCCTCGTTGTAGCTTCGCTGATAGGGCTGACTGGAGACGATGAGGGTCCAGCCCGACTCCTTCAGATCGACGAAGAGCGAGTACTCTCCCGGCTCGATCCGCTTGCCTCCGATCACGAGAGCCGCGTCGGTCTTGAGTCGAGTGGTCTGGTTCGCTCCCGCTCGCCACACGGGTGCGCCGCCGCTGACCGCCTTTCCGTAGTCGGCTCCCTTGCCGAAGATATTGGTGCGGCCGCGCAGGATCGGGCGGCTATAGCTCACCTCGATCCACTTTCCGTCGGTGTACCGGCGCCGCTCCTGGTCCTCGGGCTGGCTCCATTTGCCCAGGACCTGTGCAGCAGCCGTGCCGGAGGGGCTCATCGGCTTTCCGCTCTGCGCCAGCGCCATTCCGGCGAAGGCGACCAGTGCCAGTGACCCTGTCAGAAGCTTTCGACCAGTCATCCTCTTTCCTCCTTGCGGTCGTGCGTTTTTTTGCGAACGCGAAGCATATCGCTTTCGATAGAATCCGCGCGCCCCAATGTGTGTGCCGTTTCTTCGCATCCGGGGCCGGATCTTCGGGATTGCCGCCGGAGCGATTGCCGCGCTTCTCGTCCTCTCCGCGGCCGGCGGCCCCGGCGAGGTGGGAGACGAGCACCTCGCGTTCGCGCTCACCGGCGCCCGTGTCATCGCGGCGCCCGGACGCGTCTTCGATCCGGGGGTGGTCGTGATCCGCGGCGGGATCGTCGAGGCGGCGGGACCGGAGGGCAAGACCGCGATACCCGCCGACGCGCGGGTGCTCGACCGCACGGGCAAGGTTTTGCACGCCGCCTTTCTCGATCCGTACGTGACCGCCGACCGCCTGGCGGGGAAGAAACCCAGGGGGCCGCAGGACGACGAGGAGTCTTCCGAGCCGGCCCCGGCCGGCAGGGGAGCCGGCGCCGGTTCGAGCGCCCTCGGTCAATCGACCGACCGAGCGGCCGACCGAGTGGTGGAAACTCTCTCGATCAAGGACCGCGTGGCGGAGTCCTACCGCCGCCTGGGCTTCGGCGCGGTGGCGGCAGTGCCGACGGCTGGAATCTTGCGGGGGTCTGGGGTGCTCGTCAGCCTGGCCGAAGGGCCGCTCGAGGCCCGCGTCCTTCGCCCCGAGTTCGGACAGTACGTGTCGCTCGAGCCCGAAAGGCTGCGGGATTTCTCGGAATTTGGGCGGGCCTCTTACCCCGCCTCCAAGATGGGCGCCGTGGCCCTCGTTCGCCAGGGCTTCCTGGATGCTCTGTGGTGGCGCGACGCGGCGGCGGCATACGCGCAGAGCCCCGGTCAGCCAAGGCCCCGCTGGGAAGCCGCGGCGGCGGCCTTGATTCCCGCAGCGGAGGGCAAGCAGCCGGTCGTCTTCGAGGCATCGGACGTCTTGTCGCTTCTGCGCGCCGCCAAGATCGCGCGCGAATTCAAGCTGAAGGCGCAGTACGTCGGCGGGGGCGACGAGTATCGGCTTCGGGACGAGATCGTCGCGGCAAAGCCGGACCTGATCCTGCGGGTCGATTTTCCTCGGCCGGATCGCCTCGAGAGCGAGGACGAGTGGCTGGAGGTCTCGCTCGACCGTCTCCGGCGGATCGACCGCTCGCCCTCCAACCCGAAGTGGCTTCGCGACGCGGGGCTCGACTTCTCCATCACGACGCACGGCCTCGAGGAGCCGGAGGATCTCGGCAAGCGGCTCCGCGAGGCGATTGCCCGCGGTCTCTCGAAGGACGACGCCTTGGCGGCCCTGACGACGGTGCCGGCCCGACAGCTGGGACTCTCGGACCGGCTGGGGACGATCGAGGCGGGGAAGACCGCAAACCTCGCCGTCGAGACCGGGGAGCTGTTCGCGGAAGAGAGCCGGGTCGCCGAGATCTGGATCGACGGCAAACGTTACGACCTGCCGGAAAAAAAGAAGGAGGGCGGCCCTCGCGCGACATCCTCGTCCCCGGCCGCCGCAAAGGCGTCCGACGTTCGGCCGTTCCCGGGCCGCGAGAACGGCGCCGTGGCCCATCCGCGCGCGATGATCGTGCGCGGCGCGACGATCTGGACCCAGGGGCCGGCCGGCGTGCTCGAGGGCGCCGATCTGCTGGCGATGGACGGCCGGATCGTGGCCGTCGGACGCGGGCTGACGGCGCCCGCGGGAGCTCTGGAGATCGACGGACGCGGCAAGCACGTCACGCCGGGGATCATCGACGCCCATTCCCATACGGCCATCGACGGCCAGGGCAACGAGTTCGCGCACGCCGTCTCGGCCGAAGTTCGGATTCAGGATGTTCTGGATCCCTTCGACGTCGCGATCTACCGGGAGCTCGCCGGCGGCACGACGGTCGCCAACGTGCTGCACGGCTCCGCCAATGCCATCGGCGGCCAGACGCAGATCGCCAGGTGGCGTTGGGGCGGAGGCCCCGATGACCTGATCTTCGCGGGCGCCCCGGAGGGGATCAAGTTCGCTTTGGGCGAGAATCCGAAGCAGTCGAACTTCCCGAATCCCCGGCCGCGCTACCCGGCGACGCGCATGGGTGTGGCGAACCTGATCCGCGAGCGGTTTCTGGCCGCGCGCGACTACCGGAAAGAGCAGGAGGAGTACTCGAAGGCTGCGGCGGTCAAGGGGGCGCGCCCCATCCCTCCCCGCAAGGACCTGCAACTCGAGTCGATCGCCGAGATTCTCGAGGGCAAGCGCCAGATCCACTGCCATTCCTACCGAAAGGACGAGATCCTGGAAATGCTGCGGGTGGCCGAAGAATTCGGCGTCAGGGTCGCCACACTCCAGCACGTGCTCGAAGGGTACAAGGTGGCCGACGAGATCGCGAGGCACGGAGCCGGCGCTTCTTCTTTCTCCGACTGGTGGGCCTACAAATTCGAAGTTTGGGACGCCATTCCGTACAACGGAGCGCTGATGCGGGAGCGGGGTGTCGTGGTTTCGTTCAACTCCGATTCGGACGAGCTCGCGCGGCGGCTCAACTGGGAAGCGGCCAAGGCCGTCCGTTACGGCGGCGTGCCGCCCACCGAAGCGCTCGCCTTCGTCACGATCAATTCGGCCCGGCAGCTCGGGATCGACAAGCGGGTCGGTTCGCTCGAGGCGGGCAAGGACGCGGACCTGGTCGTCTGGAGCGGGGATCCGCTCTCTTCCGAGACGATCGCCCTGGAGACGTGGATCGAAGGAAAGAAGTATTTCGATCGCGCGGCGGATCTCTCGCGGCGCGCCGAGCTCGAGAAGGAGCGTGTCGAACTGGTCGAGAGAGCGAAGAAGATGCTCGAATCGGAAAAGAAGTCCGCCGATCGCGGATCGACTCCGTCCCCGACCCCCTCCCAGGGACAGACAGGGGAAGAGGCGAAGGCGACACCCGGGCCGATGCGGGTGCAGATGGCTCCCACACCCATCCCGCACCTGGCGCCGCCCGGCCCCACGCCGACCTCTCCGCCGCAGCGCCGGAGCCTGCCCTGAGACGAGCCACCCTCTTTCTCGCGCTCTCGATTGCCGCCTCGGGCGCTCCGGCGGAGACCGTCGTGCTGCGCGGGGCGACGGTCCACCCGGTCTCGGGCCCTGATGTTCCGAACGGCAGCGTCGTGCTTCAAGACGGGAAGATCAGCGCCGTGGGGCCTTCGGGGGCCGTGGCCGCCGGGGCGAGAGTCGTGGACCTCACCGGCAAGCACATCTACCCGACGCTCCTGCCGCCGGTGACGGTGCTCGGACTGGTCGAGATCTCGTCGGTTCGGGGAACGGTCGACACGGCGGAGTTGGGAGAGGTCAACCCGGAGGCCCGGGCGGACTTCGCGATGAACTTCGACTCGGAGCTTCTCGCGGTGGCGCGTTCGGCGGGAATCCTCGTCGCCGGCATCTCGCCGGTCGGGGGCATCGTTTCCGGCTCCGCGGCCGTCATGAAGCTCGAGGGCTGGACGCGGGAGGACGCGACTCTGAAGGCTCCCGCGGCGGTGACGGTGACCTGGCCGAACCTCGAGATCGACCGCTCGCCCACGGCCCGCACGTCGGCCCGCCTCCAGGAGAAGAGGCGCGACGAGGCGGTGCGAAAGTTGAAGGACGCCTTCGCCGACGCGCGGGCGTACGCCAAGGCCAGGGCCGCGGAAGGAAAGGCCGGCGTCCCGCGGCACGACGTCGATGCGAAGCTCGAGGCGCTGGTTCCGGCGGTCGAGGGGAGGCTGCCGGTCCTGGTCGTGGCCGACCGCCTGGCGCAGATTCGCGCCGCGCTCGACTGGGCGAGGGACGAGAAGCTCAAGATCGTGATCGTCGGCGGTGCCGACGCCTGGCGTCTCGCCGACGAGCTCGCCCGGGCGGACGTGCCCATCATCTTCGACGCCGTCCTGGACCTGCCCGCGCGCTCCGACGACCCGTACGACGCCCGCTTCGCGGCCGCCGGGATCCTCTCGAAGGCGGGCGTCCGCGTTGCGTTCAACGACGGCTCGAGCAACTTCTCGGCGCCGCTCGTCCGACAGCTGCCGCTCCAGGCGGCCGCCGCCGTCGCATTCGGTTTTCCCCGGGAGAAGGCCGTCGGCGCGATGACGCTCGAGCCGGCGCGCATCCTCGGTGTCGCGGACCGCGTGGGTTCGCTCGAGCCCGGCAAGGACGCGACACTGATCGTCACCGACGGCGACATTCTGGACCTGCGCACGCGTGTCGTGGCCGCGTATCTGGACGGGCAGCCGCTCGATCTGGCGGACAAGCAAAAGCGGCTCTACGAGCGCTACCGCAACCGTCCGAAGGAGGTGACGCGATGAACTGGCTCTTCAAGGAGGAGCCGACCCATTACGGCTATGGCGACCTTCTCCGCGACGGAAGGACCTCCTGGTCGGGCGTGAAGAATCCGCTCGCGCAGAAGCACCTGCGATCGGTGAAGAAGGGGGACCGGATCTTCTATTACCACACGGGTGACGAGAAGGCGGTGGTCGCCATCGCGCGCGCCGCGACGGACGCCTATGCGGATCCGAAAGACAAGTCGGGAAAGCTCTCGACCGTGGACGTCGTTCCGGTCCGCAGGCTCGCGCGGCCCGTCACGCTCGCGGAGATCAAGGCGAAGGCCTCCTTCAAGGACTTCCCCCTGGTTCGCATCTCGCGCCTCTCGGTCATGCCCGTCTCGGAGAAGGAGTGGGCCGAGATCGAGAAGATGGCGGAGCGCTGACCGGTCGGGCGGGGCGCGTCTTCGGCCGGTAGGAGCGCTCCCGCCGCCCCGATCGGCTCGCGGAGGGGCCGGGGTCGAGTGCCTACGACCGTGGCGGAATCGTGCGAGTCGGATGCGTCGGGCTCTGCGGCTTGTGGAGCGACCTCTCGCACACATCGCCGATCCCGTCGTGATTCGAATCGGCCTGGTCGGGGTTGTTGGTAAACGGGCAGTTGTCCTGCGCGTCCGGCACGCCGTCGCCGTCGGTGTCGTCGCTCCAGCCCATGTCCTGCAGCGCCGGCAGTGTCAGGTCGACGCCATGGCCGAGATCGTCGTTGATGCTTGGTTCCATGAGAAGGTTCGGCGTGGCGCTGTCGTCCCAATGCGAAATGGAGGAGCCCGGCTGCGCGGGATCGGTCGCATAGAGCAGCATTCGGCCGCCCGGGTCGGCGCCGCTGCGCACCGACGGGTCCACGGAAAGCGTCAGACGAACGCCCGCCGTCAGTTGCGCCCGCAGCGCGGCGCCGTCGGCCTGCGTGACCCGAACCGAGGAGATCGTGATGGTCGAGTCGGTGCCGCCCATTCCGGGCGGCGGCCCGCCGGCCACGTTGTCCGCGACGACGGCGGCGATCGCCCCGGCGTTCTGCGCATTCTTCACCTTGATCGTGAAGAGGCAGGTTCCGCGATCCACGAGCGCGATCTTTCCGGCGATCTCAGAGGCGTTGGTGATGGGCGAGCAGGCGTCGGTGGTGGAGGCGCCGGCCGTGTCCGCGGGGTCCTGTGCGGCGGCGAGGGTTCCGGACACGCTGTGCGAAGCGAGGGCCGGGCCGAAGTCCGCCGTCCCGACCGCGTAATCGCCGGCAACGGCGGAAGGCGCTTCGACACGCATCAGCGGCGTTCCGGCCGCGAGGGTCGACGGCACGGCAGCCGTGACCCGGGGGCCCGCCCACGCGACCTTGCGGGCATTGACGAAGGAAACGGCGCGCTCGGCGTCGGACATCTCGATCCAGTGCTTGCCGGTGGAAATATCGAGGATCGACCGCTCGAAGATGTCGGGCTCGCCCTGGAACTCCGTTCCGTCCGTGTCGACGAAGGTCACGAAGCCGAGGCCATGGGCGAGCTCGTGCAGCACGACGGTGACGAGATCGGTCTTCGTTCCGTGGTTTCCATCCAGGCCGTAGTACCACTCGGCACCCGAAAGGCAACTGGACGTGCCGATATCCGAGTTGAACTGCGAACGGATGTCGTCGGCGTCGCTGTTGGGGTTGCCCGGCATCAGGTCGTGGCCGGCGAGCTTGTTGGCGAGCGCGGTGCCGTACCAGGTGCCCGAGAATTCCTCGCCCTCGAAGTCGCTGACCACCTGGATCGTTCCCGTCGAGCCCAGAGTGGCCGAGTCGGCCGTGCAATCGAGACTCTCGAAGCTCGCCTGAACGCGGATTTCGACGGCGCTGTCGAGAAGAGACGCCCAGATGTCGGCCGCATGCTGGAAGGCGATCAGCCGCTGCTGGCCGACCGTGGTTCCCGTGTTGCCGCCGACCGGCGTGGCCGCGGTCGGGTCGTTGAAGCCGGCGGTGCCGGTGTTGGCGTTGACGATCGTGATGCGCGCTGCGGCTCCGAGCGGCCCCGGGGCCATCGCCGCCGCGAGAGCGAGCAGGGCGACGCCTCGAACCGCTCGCGAGAGCCGGCGCACGCTACTTGTCCTCCGCGCCGGCCGGGACACAACGGGTCGAGACGGATCCGTCCGGGTTCTTGTGCGCGACGATCTGGGACGCGAACGCCCCCTTCAAGTTGACCGACCGCATTCCGTCGGGGTGACGGACCACCTCGAGGGGCTCGAGGTACTCGACGCCACGCCCGCGGGCCTCGAAGAGGGCCCGAGCCTCCTCGGGAGTCGGCGCTCGGAGCCTTCCAGTCCGGCGATCCAGAAAAACGCGGAGGCTGGCCCTGCCGACTGGATCCACGGCGGGACAATAGGGGGCGCTCGCGGGAGAAGGAGAATCGATCGCGGGGCACTCCCGCGGCTCGATCGAGAGCCCTGCCGAGGGCCCGATCGCGGCCAGACACAGCGTCACCGACAGCGCCAGTCGCTTCACGCGTGTCGAAGTGTAAGGGATAGGCGCCGCCTGCCGGGCGCTCTTTTGGAGATCCTGAGCTTTCGGCGGGAGCGGCTTACCTATCTCGTAGCCGCCGGGACCAGTCTCGGGCGGCCTTGACGGCTGTTCGCCCAGAGCCGCGAAGACCCACAGAGCGAGAGCGGAGAGAACGACGATCTTTCTCACGGGTTGCTCCCTTCGGCCGGAGCCGGCTCTCTCGTCTATGAAACGACGCTGGCGATTTTCGGAGCTCGTCGTGCGCGCAACCTCCTTCCACGGGAGCCGCAGGCTCCGGCCGAGGCCGGCCCACCGCTACCCCGGCGACCGGCCGGGCCCTCGACGGCGTCGAACCGAAGCTCTGCCTACCGCTTTTTCAGCAGATCGCGGATTTCCGTCAGGAGCGCGACTTCCGGGGGCGGGGCCGGCGGCGCGGTTTCCTTCTTCTTCGTCAGCTTGTTGAAGGGTACGACGATGAAGAAGTAGAGGGCCGCCGCGATGAACAGGAAGCTCACGACGGTGTTGAGAAAGTTGCCGACCGCGATCGGACCCAGCCGAATGGCGGAGAAGTCCGGCTGGCCGCCGATGGCGCCGATCGCCGGCGTGATGACGTCCTTGACGAGCGAGTTGACGATGGCCCCGAACGCTCCGCCGATGATGACCGCAACGGCGAGGTCCAGGACGTTTCCGCGCATGATGAAATCCTTGAAGCCCTTGAACATGGGGTCTCCTCCTTCGGGTACATCCGCCGGCGGCCCAGCGTAGCGCAGTTGCGGGCGAGACACGAAGATTCGAGGACCGGCCGGAGTCCGGCCGACTTGCGCTTCCCCGCGGTGTGCAGGTCCAGGCGCCGCGGCGCTGCGGTCTCAGTACGATCGGCGCGTGTGGCCCCACGGCACCGCCGGATCTCTACTTGGGAAGCTCGTACTCCCCCTCGACCTCGAACGTCATCGAACCGTCGGCGGCGGGCGGCCCGCCCTTGTAGGTGCCCTTTCCCTTGATGCCTTTCATCTTGCCGGTCCCGCCCGTGTAGCTCCACGTGCCTTCGGCGGTCTGGGGAGCGCCGTCCTTGAGCTTCGAGGAGCCCTGGTACTTGACGAAGATCCGGTCGCCGTTCGACATGTTGCTGTAGTGAATACCGTGCTCCCAGGACTTGTCTCCGCTGATCTCTCCGGTCGCCGTGCTGGCGCCGTCCTTGGTCGCGATTCCGGCGATCTCGAACGGCTTCGTCCACGTGCAGGCGACCTTCGAGAGAGTCATGGCGTGATTCGGCTTGTCTCCGATGTCGACCTTCTGGAAGGGATCGGGCTTTCCGCACTGGAGCGCGCCCGAGGTCTTGGTCTGCGCCGCGGCGAACGCGGCGAGCGTCGTGGCGACGAGAAATACCACAAAGGTTCTCACTCTCATCCTTGCCTCCTTCACCGGCGAGCATCGCCGGCGCCTCTTGCCTCGTGGACGACGCGGGGCTTGTGCGGAGGAGTCTCTGTCCGACGCCTTCATCGAGTCAAGGCCGCTCGCGGCTGCCTGCGGATCCCGCGGCGGTCACCCGGCGAAGATCGGACATCCGCCCATGCAACCATGTGGTGCAACCGAAGCCCGGCGGGAGGTGTTCTACGGTCAGACGAGGGGGGAGGATGGAAGAGCGCGCGCAGCCGTTTCGGGTCGCCTTGCCCGAGGAGACACTCGTCGACCTCAAGGAGCGGATCGCTCGCACCCGGTGGCCGGACGACATTCCGGGAGCCGGCTGGGACTACGGCACGAATCTCGCATTCCTGCGCGAACTTCTGGCTCGCTGGCGGAGCGGCTTCGACTGGCGAGGGCGTGAGGAGGAGCTGAACCGGCTGCCTCACTTTCGGGCCACGATCGACGGTCTCGCCATTCATTTCGTGCACGCGCGCTCCAAGCAACCCGACGCGTTGCCGATCCTGCTCACACACGGGTGGCCGAGCACCTTCTACGAGATGAGCCGACTGATTCCTCTGCTCGCGGATCCCGCGGCCCACGGCGGCCGGGCGGAGGACGCCTTTCATGTCGTCGTGCCCTCGCTGCCGGGCTTCGGCTTTTCGAGCATTCCGGTACGGCGCGGCATGACCAAGACGCGCATCGCGGCGTTGTGGGCGAGGTTGATGACCGAGGTGCTGGGTTACCCGCGGTTTGCGGCGCGGGGCGGAGACATCGGTTCGGGAGTGACGGCGTGGCTGGCTTTCGACTATCCGGAGCGGGTGGCCGGGATTCACGTCTCCGACGTTATTCGCCCGGGCATCGGACCCGGATCCGCGCCGCTCTCGGAGGCGGAGCGGCGATTCCTCGAAGAAGAACAGGCCTGGATGCGGACGGAGGGAGCGTATGACCACATCCAGGCAACCAAGCCGCAGACGCTCGCCTACGGCCTCTTCGATTCGCCCGCGGGGCTCGCCGCCTGGATCGTCGAGAAGTTTCGCTCCTGGAGCGACTGCGGCGGGGATGTCTTGCGCCGGTTCCCGCTGGACGACCTCCTGACGCACCTGACCATCTACTGGGCGACCGGGACGATCCATTCGGCCAACCGTCTCTACTTCGACCGGGACCGGGAGCCGCGGGGGCTCGCGCCCGGCGAGCGCGTCGAAGTGCCTTGCGCCGTCACGATCTTCCCGGCGGACATCGATCATCCGCCGCGGGAGTGGGGCGAACGCTCCTACCGGGTCGAGCGTTGGACCGAAATGCCGCGCGGGGGCCACTTCGCGGCCTGGGAAGAGCCGGAGATGCTCGCCGAGGACATCCGGGAGTTCTTCCGACCCCTTCGCTGAGCCCGGGAAGTCAGCCGGATATGGCCGGTGGGTCGGCCGTCGCGCTTGCAGTTTGATGCCGTTGCATCAAGGGGTTGATGCCCTTGCATCAAGCGGGCCGGGCACGGCCTTTGCTATCTCTTATGCGTCGCCGTTTTCAGCGGTTTCTTCGCCGGTCCGAGGCGAGCCGAGGTCGCGGCGACAGGAGAGAGGAGGACACAAACCATGAGACCGCTCAAGACGCTTATCACTCTGGCCTGTTTCGCCCTGTGCCTGTTTGCGGCGCAGACTTTGCGCGCCGATAAAGCTTGGACCACGCCTTTGACCCTGTCCGAGCCGACGGAGATCCCCGGAACGGTGCTCCAGCCGGGCGACTACGTCGTCCGGGTCGAGAACACAAACCAGGCTCGTCAGATCGTTCAATTCCTGAGCCCGGATCAGTCCAAGGTCATCGCCACGGTGATGGCGGTGCCCGACTATCGTGCGAAAACGACCGACGAGACCCGGTTCGTCTACTTCCAGAGGGCCGAGGGAATGCCGCAGGCCATCAAGTCCTGGTTCTACCCGGCCAACTACTACGGCATCGAATTCGTCTACCCGAAGGTGGAGGCGGTGAAGATCGCGCAGACCAGTCATGAAAGGGTCTACGTCTTCGCGGAGCCGCAGCAGGAGAAGGTGATCGTGATCACGCCCGAGTTGAAGGAGGAGCCGGCACCGCCGCCCCCGGTGGTCGTCGCCGAGAACAAGCCCCTGCCGAAAACCGCGAGCAATCTTCCGCTCGTCGCGCTCGTGGGTCTTGCGGCACTCGGCGTGGCGGGAACCCTTCGGATCCTTTCGTCGCGTCAGGGCTAGGAAATCCGGCCGCATCGAGCTGCCCGGAGCCAGGAGCCTGGCTCCGGGCAGGGTGCGGCGCGTCCGAGGCTAAGCTACACTAGAGGTCCAGGATGCGGCTGGCCCGCCGAAGCTCGATCCAGGAGGCCGCGGAGGACCAAGCACAACCTTCCCTTTTTCCGGAGCTCCCGCCTCCCGTGCACATCCAGCCGGCCATCCGTCTGACCGAGTCCAACGTCGCGCGCACCGTGCCCCCGGGTGTCGCCGGCGTCTATTTTTTGAAGGTGGTCGCCCGAGGCGGGAGAGTCAACGAGCGCGTCGGGCGCGATGACGTGGACTTGCGGCAGCGTCTCCTGAAGCACGCGCGCGACGCTTCCGAGAACGTTCTGTTCGGCTGGATCCTCGCCTCGGACGCCAACGAGGCATACCGGCTCGAGTGCTACCTCTGGCACGCGCAGGGCGGCGCGTGGACGCAAATCGCCGGAGACGCCCATCCCCTCC
>Ga0335082_10000074_pt1 | contig 95209 bp, 89 predicted proteins | sample Lox_Sample_41_FD_206718 | JGI IMG/M metagenome (GOLD analysis project Ga0335082, IMG submission 206718) | Soil microbial communities from Loxahatchee National Wildlife Refuge, Florida, United States - Lox_Sample_4.1 | ecosystem: Environmental > Terrestrial > Soil > Wetlands | place: USA... | reverse complement strand
AGACGTGCATACCTGATCGCGACCGCGATCCTGGTCTTGCTGCGCGGCGGAATCGCCCAGCACAGCCGACAGGCTGAGAGAAGTCCGCAAACGGATTCGCAGATTGAACAGTGGCTCAACGGTCCCGACCGCCGCGATTTTGACTGGAAAGTGCAGATCGCCGGGCCCACGCTGACCTTTCAACAACGCTACGTCGTGGAGGCTCGCGTCCTGTTGCCGGTGCGCAAACTGGCTCGTGCGGGCATCTCATTCTCAGACATTCACTTTGCCGTTAAGGTGAAGGATTCCGAAGGCCATTGGTTACCGGGGGAATACCACACCCTCTTTCAACCGCCCGTGGACATGGCGAGAGCGAGGGAGATCGTGCTGTACAGTCACTTCTTCTTGCGACCGGGCAAGTATGCCGTGGTGGTGGTGGCTGGCGACAGCCGCCACGGGCGAGGCAACGTCTGGAGAAGTCAACTCCACGTCGCGCCCCTGAGCCAGGACCCATTACCGGAAATCGGCCGCAACCTGCCGGACGTTGAGTTTCCGGCGTCGGGCAGCGGTGATCCTCCAGCCACCGGCCCGGCCAAACTCTACTTGCCGGTCAGGCCCCGCCGCCCGATTCAACTCGATGTCGTTGTCAACTTGTCATTGAGCGATGCCATGAACACCCGGTATGCGCAAGCACCCGACTGGGTTTATCGAACCAATGCGGGAGTGTTGCTCCAGGTCGGCAGGGTTCTTTCGCAGTTCGATTTGACAGATGGCTGTGTTCGAGTCAGTGCGCTCGACATTCTGCGACAGAAGGTATTCTCGGACCGCATCCCGGCATCGGAAACGAACTGGGGCGAGATGATAAATTCTGTGCAATTGCTCGAGCGCAGCAAGATCGATGCTCGAATGCTGCAGCAGCTGAAAACGACTCCGTCGTTGTTTGCCAGGTTTCTGGAGCAGGCCGCATCTGATTCTCGGTCTTGCGGAAAGCCGGCCCGGAAGCCGCTGCACGTCCTGATCGTGGTCAGTGACGCTTTTCTTTTTCCGGGGAAGACGCAAATGGCGACGATCCGACCGGAATCGGCTCCCGGAACGGTGTGTTACTACCTGCAGATCGACCCTATTCGCGGCGGAACATGGGATCAGATCGGGCGAGTCCTGGGCCCCCTGCATCCCAGACGTTGGGAGTTCTCGGACGGGACCCGGTTTCGAAAGGCGCTTGCAGAATTGATCACGGATATCGAAACCTTGCCGGCCGAAGCGACGCCAAATGCTTCTCCTGGCAGCTGGTTTTAGCCGGAACCACGCGTCGCGCGCAACCTGGTCACCTATCTGCCCTTTTCAGAATGCGTTACGGTACTCGCGATGACTGTTTTGTTGACGACGATGCCTTCCGGTCCTGTACTACTGACCTGCCAGGATCTGAGTAGTTTTTCCCGCAGCCTGCTGCAAGACGTTTACAATGTCCTTACGACCCACCGCGTCGGTTTTCAGCATCCAATCCGTGTGTGGTGCAATGCTTAGGATTCTTGATGAAAAGACTGTTTTGGCTCGTCACGCTGCTCGCCTTAGGGACAACCATACTCGTTGCGCAGGATAAACCCGCTCATGCCGCCGAGGCGCCCGCCAAGACGGCGCCGGCGCCCCCGAAGGTGGATCGAGCGGCCGCCTACTACCACTTCGCCCTGGCGCATATGTATGAGGAGCAAGTGGCGACCTATGGCCGCAGTGAACTCGCCAATAAGGCCATCGAGGAATATCGCGCCGCCATTGATGCCGATCCGACTTCCGAATATCTGACTTCCGGTTTGGCAGAACTCTACGCCCGCACGGGCCGGATTCGCGATGCCGTCGTCGAAGCGCAGGATATCCTCAAGCGCGATCCCAACAACCTGGAAGCGCGCCGTCTGCTGGGGCGAATCTATCTTCGCTCTCTCGGCGACGTACAAGCCGGGACTGGTTCTTCGAGTGTTTTGAAGCTGGCGATCGAGCAGTACGAGCAAATTGTGCGCCTCCAGCCCGACAGCACGGACGACCACCTGCTTCTCGGCCGCCTCTACCGCCTCAACAACGACCTGCAGAAAGCGGAGAATGAGTTCAAAACTGCAGTCCGCCTGGAGCCCGGCTCCGAAGAAGCGGTGACGACCCTGGCGTACCTTTACAACGAGCTGGGAGACTCTTCCCGCGCCACCCAAGTACTGAGTGCCGTTCCCGACAATTCCCGATCCGCGAAGCTCTACTCGGCCCTCGGCTACACCTACGAACAACAGAAGCAGTACAAGAACGCGATCGAGGCTTATCGCCACGCGATTGAACTTGACCGCGACAATCTCGACGCCATTCGCGGCCTTGCTCAGAACCTGCTCAACGACGGCCAGACCGATGCCGCGCTGGAGCAGTACAAAGTTATCGCCGACGCGAATCCCGAAGATGCGCAGACCTACGTCCGCATCGCCGAGATCTATCGCAAGCAGGGGAAATACGACCCCGCGCTCGACAACCTGAAGAAGGCCGAATCGATGGTGCAGGACTCGGTCGAAGTGCCGTACAACATCGCGGCCATTTATCAGGCCCAGGGACGCTACGACGAGGCTGCTCAGATCCTGAAAGACCTGCTGAAAAAATCCGAGAAGCCCGACAACAACTACAGCCAAGGCGAAAAGAGCAATCGGACCGTGTTCCTGGAGCGCCTGGGAACGGTCTACCGCGACCAGGGAAACAACCAGGCGGCGATCGATACCTTCCGTGAAATGATCGCTCTCGGCGGCGATGACAACATTGAACGTGGCTACCAGCAGGTCATCGACACCTGGCGCGAAGCCAAGGAGTGGCAAAAAGCAACAGACGTTGCCAAAGAAGCAGTGCAGAAGCTGCCCAACAGCCGCGACCTGAAAATGGTGCTGGCGGCGGAGGAAGCCGATATGGGCAGCCCGGATCCGGCGCTTAAGGAAGTCCGCAGCCTGCTCAAGGGCACGCCCGATGATCGCAGCGTCTACATCACCCTGGCGCAGATGAACACGCGCCTGAAACGCTACCCTGATGCGGAGCAGGCCCTCGACAAGGCCGAACAGCTTTCCACCAAGGACGACGATAAGGAATACATCTGGTTCCTGCGCGGTTCGACCTTCGAACGACAGAAGCGGTACGCCGACGCGGAGCAGGAATTCAAGAAGGTCATTGCGAGCGATCCGCAGCACGCCATGGCTTTGAACTATCTTGGCTACATGCTCGCCGACCAGAACATGAAGCTCGACGAAGCCCTCGAATACATCAAGCGGGCGGTGGAGATCGACCCCACCAACGGAGCGTATCTCGACTCCCTGGGCTGGGCATACTTCCGGCTGGGGAAGTATGAATTGGCGGAAGAGAACCTCACCAAGGCTGCGCAGAAAATCAACACCGATCCGACCGTACACGACCATCTCGGCGATCTGTACCAGAAGTTGGGCCACCTGAAACAGGCGGCCACGCATTGGGAGAGGGCTCTCAACGAGTGGAATCGCACGATTGCCGCAGAAGTCGATCAGTCCGACGTGGCCCGAGTCCAGAAGAAGCTCGACTCGGCCAAGGTCAAGCTAGCCAAAGAAGAGAAGCAGTAGCGAAGGAATATAGAGCCCCGCTCCAGCGCTCCCCACTGCGTGTGTTCTGTGCCTCGTCTACATCTGTCCGGCACTGAATTCGCGGACCTCCTCACCGTATAATCCTCCGGTTCAGATCTCTGCGCTCAGCTGTGGCTGTTCACCCGGCCCGGCAAGCGCCATGTTCCAAGACACTGCTCGCGGGCAAATCTTATGAAGAGTCACTTCGGACTTATTCTCATTGTCTCCTTCCTCTTGGTTGGGCTGAGTTTCGCCGGTGATTTGAAAGTCCTCACCAACCACCTCGGGTACGAAACTCGAGGTCCAAAACACGCTGTGGTGCTCGGTGAAGCCGGCGCGACAGTTGCCTCCTGTGCTCTGAAAGGTGAGGCCGCCGACCAGCCCCCTTTGCCCATCGAACCGGTGGCCAGGGGTCCGGTAGTGAAATGGAGAAACTGGGAGTTCTGGACTCTCGATTTCGATTCGTTTGCAACCCCGGGCAAGTACTACCTGGAATGCGCGACGAAGGCAGGGAGCGTCCGGTCATTTCCTTTTCTTGTGCAGGATCACTTGCTGGAACGGAACACTATTTCCGACGTCATCTATTACTTCAAGTCGCAGCGCAGTTCCGGTCAGATGGATAAGGCCGACCGGCATTTGAAGTTTGAAGGCGCGAAGCCGGGCACGGTTGATGCGCACGGCGGCTGGTGGGATGCCACGGGCGATTATGGCAAGCACTTCTCTCACTTGTCGTTCTCGACTTACTTCAACCCGCAGCAGATCCCCTTCTCGGTCTACAGCCTGCTCAAAAGCTACGAACAGCTGAGCCGGCGCAACCTGCCGGAGTTTGCACGATACAAGGATCATCTGCTCGATGAAGCCATGTTCGGAGCCGACTACCTGGTCCGAATGAGGATTCCGGTGGGCTCTTTTTATCGTTCGGTGTCAACCGGCAGCGTGGACCAGACTCCTGAAGGTCGAAAGATTGCAGGAGAAATGAAGCGATTCGGGATTGAGAGCGTACCCGGCAAGGGCGCTCCGGGAATGGTGGAGTCCGCGAACAATGATCTGGAGTACGAAGTCAGCTACCGTTCCGGGGGGGGAATTGCCATCGCCGCTCTCGCCATGGCTAGCGCACAAAAGGTGTCGGGCGAATATCGTTCTTCCGACTACCTCAAGGCCGCCGAGGCCGCCTTCGACTTTCTGGAAGAGAACAATCTGAAGCTCATCAACGACGGCAAGGAGAATATCGTCGACGACTATTGCGCGCTGGCGGCGGCGACGGAACTATATCGGACGACTCACGCGGCAAGATACAAGGATGCCGCGGATCTCCGCGCCACGAGACTGATGCGCCGCCAGATCAGCGCCGGTGGCTACCAGAATTACTGGCGAGCGGATGATGGCGAGCGTCCGTTCTTTCATGCGTCGGATGGAGGATTCCCTGTCGTCAGCCTGCTTTACTACTCCGAAATCGCCGACCCGGACGTGCGAGAGCAAGTGCTGGAGACGGTCAAAAAGTCGTTGAGGTTCGAACTCGCAATTACCTCCGAGGTCAACAACCCATTCGGCTACAGTCGGGAATACGTGCAGGACAAGACCGGAGCGCGACACACCAGCTTTTTCTTTCCCCATAACAGTGATGCCGCTCCGTGGTGGCAGGGCGAGAATGCGCGGCTGTCATCGGTCGCAACTGCGGCCCGGCTCGCCGAACTTGCGCTTCCAGGGGATGCCGCTTTCCGCAAGCAACTGGAGGCGTTCGCCACCAGCCAGCTGAACTGGATCCTGGGATTGAACCCTTTCGATTCCTGCATGCTGAACGGCGTCGGCCGGAATAACCCACCCTATATGTACTTCGATTCCTGGGAATTTACGAATGCCCCGGGCGGAATTTCGAACGGCATCACCAGCGGATTTAAGAATGAGAGCGACATCGATTTCCTGCTGCCCTACCGTCAGACCGGCGCGGATAACGACTGGCGCTGGGGCGAGCAGTGGCTGCCCCACTCGTCCTGGTATCTTCTGGCTGCCTCGATAGGAGGCGATGCGGGGCGGTAGCCGCCGAGGGTTAAACTGGCACTGGAGGCCGGCAAAGGAGTCCATGCTCGCGAAATACGCCGTCCATGTCGAAGATTCCCGCGGACGCCGTCATCCCGAGCCCGCACATCCCTACCGCAATGACTTCCAACGCGATCGCGACCGGGTCATTCATTCGCGGGCCTTCCGCCGCCTCGAAGCGAAAACGCAGGTTTTCACGCGCCGCTATTCCGATCACTTTCGCAACCGGCTGACCCACACCATCGAAGTTTCTCAGATCTCCCGGACGATCGCCGCGCAACTCAATCTGAACATCGACTTGGTGGAAGCGCTGGCGCTGGTGCATGACATCGGCCACCCGCCCTTCGGCCATGCCGGAGAAAAAGCGCTCGACGCGGCCATGCGCGATCACGGCTTCTCGTTTGATCACAACCTGCACGCCTTGCGCATTGTTGAAGACTTCGAAATTCGCTATGCGGCATTTCGCGGGCTGAACCTGACGTTTGAAGTGCGTGAGGGCATCATCAAACACTCCCACGACTACGATGCTGCCGATCACCCCGAACTCGCCGAATATCTACTCGACCTGCGCCCTCCGCTCGAAGCGCAGTTGATCGACCTGACCGACGAAATCGCGTACGACACGGCCGATCTCGACGATGGCTACGAGGCCCGCCTGCTCACGGTCGATCAGATCGCGGGCGGCGTGAGCATCTTCGACCGCTCTCTTCGTGAGGTGCAGCTTCTCTATCCGAACGCTCCCGAGAAGTTGCTGTTCAATGAGGTCGTGAAGCGAGTCTTTGACACGCTGGTGGGCGACCTGATCACGAATACCCGCCAGCGACTGGATGACACTGGCGCCGATTCTCTCGACGCGATCCGCTGTCACCCGGGGCGCATGGCAGCTTTCAGCGCGCCGATAGAGAAAGAACGCCGCGCGCTGAAGGACTTTCTCTACGAAAATCTCTATTTCAGCCCCGCGCTGGAAGGAGAGAAAGAAGATGCCGAGCGCATCGTTGGGGAGCTCTTCGCCCACTGGATGGAAGAACCCAACGACCTCCCCCGCAGCTACCGGGAGAAGGCCGCGCATGAACCTCTGCCGCGGGTGATTTGCGACTACATCGCAGGGATGACCGACCCATTTATTTATCAGCAATATGAAAAGTACTGCCGCGACTAGATCCAGCGACCGCCAAGCGTCCGTACGAGCTTCAGTTCGCGTCATGCTCGCTGGGAACTTTTCCACGCAACTTCCAGTCTGAGTTACGTTATAGGGCCAGGAGGTCAGCCATGATTCTGTCGTTCCGATCCTCGACCGCGTCATTCTGCTTCTTCCTGCTGCTCGCCGTCGCGTCGGTGGCGTGCCTGGGTCAGACTGCTTCTGCGCCCGTCAAGAGCGCAAGCGATGATCCCGCATACCGCGATGCGAACGAATTCTACGATCAGGGCAAGTTTGTAGATGCCATGCCGATCTTCGAAAAGCTGGCTGCCGCCTACCCCTCTGACCCGGCTGTTCGCGAAGGATGGGCGTGGTGCTTGATGGAATACTCCGCCACGCTACCGGATCCCGAGCAGAGAAAGAAAGTGCGGGTTCGCGCCCGAATGGTGGCGTTACAGGCCAAGCAACTGGGCGACAACAGCCAGTTGCTGCAAGTGGTGCTCGAAATCCCGGAGGACGGCGCTGAGCCGGCATTCTCCAACCGCAAGGAGATCGACGATGCCATGAAGGCGGCGGAAGCCGATTTTGCCCGCGGCGAACTGGACAAGGCACGGCAAGGTTACCTCAAGGCGCTGCTCATCGACCCCAACTACTACGAGGCGGCTCTCTTCATCGGCGACGTTTATTTCAAACAGAATGTCCCGGGCGGCGCGGGAGAATGGTTCGCCCGCGCCGTCGCGATCGATCCCAACCGCGAGACCGCGTTCCGCTACTGGGGTGATTCCCTCTCTGAGATGGGGAAGAACGAAGAGGCGCGCGCCAAGTTTATCGAAGCGATTGTCGCTGAGCCCTACAATCGCTCGTCGTGGATGGGGCTGACGAACTGGCTGAACCGGAACAAGCTGGAACTGAATAAAGTGGCCCTAAAAGAAGGTGCCGCAGTCACCCAGAAGGATGACAAGAATATCTCCATAACCATCGACGATAACGGGTTCAAGAAGAAGAACGACCCCAATGGACTTGCCTGGATGACTTATGGCTTGACTCGCGCTTCCTGGCGCGGCGACCGCTTCAAGAAGGAGTTCCCCGCCGAGCCCAAGTATCGCCGCACCTTGAAAGAAGAAGCGGAATGCCTCGACATCATGATTTCGGTGCTCAAGGAACAGAAAGATTACCAGAAGAAGCTGAAGGACCTTGACCCGTCTCTGCAGTCACTGATCAAGATTCAGGAAGCGGGCCTTCTCGAACCCTTTGTCCTGCTGAATCGTGCCGACACCGAGATCGCTCAGGATTATGAGCCGTACCGCAACGCCAACCGCGACAAGATTCGCCGCTACGTCGACGAATTCATGGTGCCGAAGGCGCCTGCCACGCCGAACTGAGTTTCTTACTTCCCATACGTCACGCGATAGATTAATCCCGCCATGTCATCGCTCACGTACATCGCGCCATCGGCACCGAAAACAATTCCCACCGGACGCCCCCATCGTTTTCCGGACGCGTTCTGCCATCCAGTGATGAAGTCTTCCGCACCGCCGACGGGCTGTCCTTTGTCGTCGAGCTTTACGCGAACGATTTTGGCCCCGGTCGGAACGCTGCGGTTCCAGGATCCGTGAAAGGCGACGAAGATGTTATTGCGATATGCCTGTGGAAAAACCGACGCCTCGTAGAACGCCAGCCCCAGCGGCGCGGAGTGCGCCTGCATCTGCACTTTGGGTCGCATCACGCTCTGGCAGCGATCATCCCCGGGTTTAGTGAATTCGCGATCCGGAACGCGGTCGCCATAGCAGTAGGGCCAGCCAGCGTCGCCGCCGCTCTCGCCAAGGTCGTAAATCGTCTCGGGTGGGATGTCATCGCCCAGCCGGTCGCGTCCATTCACAGTGACCCAAATGGTGTCGGTTTTCGGATTCACAGCCATTCCCACCGCATTTCGTAACCCCTTGGCGAAGATCTTCATTCCACTGCCATCGGCATTGAACTCCATGACCGCCGCGCGCCGCGGGTCCTTCTCGATGCAGACATTGCAACTCGATCCCGCCGAGACGTACATCTTGTCGTTGTGAAAAATCACGGTCCGCGTGGAGTGCCCGCCGCGTCCGGGCAGGTCGGCCAGAGCCTTGGGATTGGATGCCTTCAGGCTCGCCTCGTCCCAGTCGTAACTGCGTACGCGACCATTTTCGGCGATGTAGAGGTTGCCTTTGTAGAAGGCGAGTCCGTGCGGTTCGGTCAACCCGGTGAAAACGTCCACCGATCGTTCTGCTTTGCCCGCGTGTTGAGGATCCGGCAGTGCCACGACTTTGCCCTCATCCGGCTCGCTGACCAGCAAAGCTCCTCCCGGACTGAATACCATCATCCTTGCCGACGGCGCCTGGGCGAAAACCGCGATGTGAAATCCGTCGGGCAGTTTCAGACGGGTCAGGTCGGAGGTCTCATTTTCCGCCCGCGTGCAGGCTGTCAAAAGCAAGGGGAGCAGAATCAGGAAGATGCGTCGCATGTTCATTGGAGGATATCCGGACGCCGCAGGATGCACCGGCTCGTCAAGGATCAGCAGTTTTTATACCGGTTGACCCAAAATTACCGCCAAGACTGCGCTGTTTCGCGGAGGCGAGGCATCGGGGGCGTACAATATATCTGAAAACAAAGCAGTTGTTCCCGAGCCAAAATCCCTGTATTTGGCACGTGACCTGTTCATAGGAGGCTGGGCCCGGTGGTAGGGCCGCTTTCCCGGGCATCCGCCGCGTCAGCGAATGCCATCTAGTTTCCGGTGAGTATCGTAAGTGATAGACGCAATCAAAACGCGCCTCAGGGCGCAATGGAGTGAGCCCCACTCCTTCTTGGAGGAAGTTCAAATGAAGAATCGCACCCTTGTAGCACTGCTGCTGGCAGGCATCCTGGTTCTCCCCGCGTTCGCCCAGCAGAGCTCCAGCAGCTCCCAGACTCCAGCCGCGCAAAGCGCTCCTGCCGACCAGGCAGCGGCCCCCAAAGCGGACACAGCGACTGGCAAAGACCCTCTACAGCCGGACACGCACGAAGGCTTCTGGGGTCATCTGAACCCATTCGCGCGAAAGAAATACGTGCAGCGCCAGACCGCGCCCATCGCCGACCGTATCAACGAGCTCGATGAGTTGACCGCGGCCAACAGCAAGATGATCAAGGACGTCGATTCTCGCGCGCAGCAGGGAATCCAGCTGGCCTCGGCCAAGGCCAACGAAGCTGATCAGCACGCCATCGACGCCGGCAACAAGGCTACCGCCGCGCAGCAGACCGCGCAGCAGGCCCATACCCGCCTGAACAACGTCGAGCAGGTGGTGACCAACATCGACCAGTACCAGGCTTCGACCCAGACCGAAATCCTCTTCAAGCCGGGTCAGACCGTGCTCAGCAAGAATGCCAAGGACGCTCTCGACCAGATGGCCACGCCGCTGAAGTCGCAGCACGGCTACATCATCGAGGTACAAGGCTTCTCTTCCGGCCACGGGCAGGCCGCCATCGGTAACTCGCAGAAGATGGCCGAGTCCGTCGTGCGCTACCTGGTGCTCAACCACGAGATTCCGGTGTACCGCATCTACCTGGTCGGAATGGGGAATGCCCCGGTGCAGGCGACGGCTGGCGAGACCAAGCCGAAGCGCATCACCGGCGGGCGTGTCGAGATCAGCCTGCTGAAGAACAATCTTGAGCAGCTGGCCGGCAACAACACAACTCCGGCTCCCAGCCAGGATCAACAACAGCAGCCGAAATAAGCAGTCACCTCCCCTTAGCACAGAAGCCTCCCGCAAGGGAGGCTTTTTTGTTGTCTTGTGCTGCGGGCGGATCCTTCTATGCCTTCTCCTCAGGCGGCAGCCGAGTGGCGCCGCAGAAAATCCAAGGTCTTCTCATTAAATTCCTCGACCTTCTCGTAGATCGGAGCATGCGCACAGCCTTCGAAGATGAACACCTCGCAGTTGCGGATCTTTCCCCGCAGGGGATCGGCAAAACGAATTGAGGTTGCCATATCGTAGCGGCCGAACGTGATTTGACTCGGCGCCGTGATCCGGTTCAGTTGCGCTTCGGCGTCGTGGCCCATCACGGCATTGGACTGTCGGATGAAGCTCTCCACCGACTGCGCCGGCCGGCTGCGCACAAAATCGGCCAACGACTGGATGTAATCGGGCCTGGCGGCATATAGCTCGGGCGTCAGGCACCAGGGGAAGATGGCTCGAATCGTCGTCTCGGGAATGCTCTGTAGTCCTTTGGCCATCACCTGGAAGCCGCCGATGACTGCTTTGATGAACGGATCCGTCTTAGGCCAGCCACTGTGCAATGACAAAGACGTGACCATGCCCGGATACTTTGCTGCCACCCACATCGCTGTCGCCGCACCCAGGGATAGACCCGAGACATGCGCTTTTGGGATCCCCAGCGCGCGCATGAACGCGGCAACGTCATCGGCGAGAGTCTCGGTGGAGTAGTCACCTTCAGGAGTATCGGACTCTCCGGTGCCGCGAAGGTCGAGAGAGAGGCAGGTGAAATGCTTGGCATATTCGGCGACCTGAAAGGCGTAACAAGCGTGATCGGCGCTCAGAAAGGGAATGAGAATCAGAGGTTCCCCGGTTCCTTGCTGCTCATAGTTGATCGTAATCCCGTTTGCTTGGACCTTGGGCATGGAAACCTCCTGGCTGGTCGGCTAGTGTAGTTCACCGCGGGCCTCGTGTGTAGACCTCCAATCGCACGGACTCGGCGGTGCCCATGCTATGCTTCGCGAATGGAGACTTTGGATTTCGTCCGCACTTCCTCTCCAGTAGGCCCGCTCTTCCTGGCCGCGTCAGCTAAGGGACTGGTCCGGCTTGAGTTCGCGCCGCGGGTTCAGCCAATCGACGCCCAGCGACTCCACCTGCAGGAACAGCCCGCCGCGCTCGCTCCATACCTGCGCGAGCTCAACGAATACTTTGCCGGACAGCGCCGCGAGTTCTCGTTCCCGCTGGATCTCCGTGGCACCGACTTTCAACTTCAATGCTGGCGTGCGCTGCTCGACATCCCCTACGGTGAGACTCGCACCTACGCGGAAATTGCTCGCGCCATCGGACATCCGCACGCCTTCCGTGCCGTGGGCATGTCGAACAACCGGAATCCGATTGCGATTGTCGTCCCCTGCCACCGCGTGATTGCATCCGATGGCTCGCTCTGCGGTTACGGCGGTGGCCTCGACATCAAGCGCAAGCTCCTGGATCTGGAACAGGCGCGGATCGGCGCTTGTCTTCCACTAGGAATGGGAGCATAATCCGCCTCACCTTGGGGTGGGGATATGCTGCCGCGGATCGAATATTCCGTGGTCGTGCCTGTTTCCGCGGAACTCGCCTTCCGCGCCTTCCAGGATTTCGAACGCTTGCTTCACCGCGGCATCTACGAAGAAGCCTCGTGGACCGAGGGAGAGCCGTGGCGAGTGGGCAGCCGCATCCGCTACGTTGTCTCCAAGCCCGTCAAAGCCACGATTTCTTCGGTGGTCACCACTTGCGAGCCGCCGATCTTCATCGGCCTTCTGAACCATTCCCTGGGGGTGACCGCCGAGCAGCAGGTTTTCTTTGCGGTCGCTGCGGGCGGTTGCAGGGTGAGAATGACACTGGATTTTGTCGGCAAGTCGCCTGACTTGACCGAGGAAGCGCTGAAAGAAGCGCTCACGTTCGTCACCCACGACGCGCTCGACACCATGTCCGCCGTTTGCCAGCAGTGGAAGTCCGCGGGAGCCTCTCTCTAGTCTGGAGTCAGTTGTCTGCAGGTTGTCCTTCGTGTAACTTCGTGTCCTTCGTGGTTACGAGAAAAACTCAGAGCTGCCGAGGAAAGTTGCAGGGGTCCGAGCCGCGATCGTGAGCACCGCCAAACCGTCCACCCAATCCGCCGTTCGCGCGGGAGCCTCCCTCTAGTCTGGAGTCAGTTGTCTGCAGGTTGTCCTTCGTGTAACTTCGTGTCCTTCGTGGTTACGAGAAAAACTCAGAGCTGCCGAGGAAAGTTGCAGGGGGCCAAGCCGCGATCGTGAGCACCGCCAAACCGTCTACCCAATCCGCCGTTCGCAAGGCCAGCCTTTTCTATTTCGTGTTTGTCATGTTCTCCTACACGACCGGCGGCCCCTTCGGGCTCGAATCGATGGTCGTCACCAGCGGCCCGGGCATGACCCTGCTGTACCTCCTGGTGCTACCGTTTTTCTGGTGCATTCCGGTATCGCTCGTCTCGGCCGAACTCACCACTGCTATGCCGGTAGAGGGCGGTTTCTATCGCTGGACGCGGGCCGCCTTCGGGGACTTCTGGGGATTCCTCGCCGGATGGTGGAACTGGTCGGCGTCATTTCTGCTCGGCGGTTCCTACGCCGTCTTGTTTGCCGATTACCTCGTGTTCTATTTCCCGCAACTCACGGGTTGGAAACATTGGCTGGTCTCCTTCGCCCTGATCGCGTTCATTACCTGGATCAATGTTCGCGGTATCCAGACCGTGGGAAAAGCGGCGACCGTTTTGGAAGTGATGACGTTCGTTCCCGTGATCGTGATGGTCGTTCTCGCCTTTCTGAAGGCGCATCACAACCCGTTCCTGCCGTTCGTTCCGCCCTCACAACCCTTTATGACCGTTTTCGGAGTCGGCCTCGCGCTCGGACTCTGGCTCTACTCCGGATACGAGCAACTCTCCACCGTCGCTGAAGAGGTCGAGAATCCTCAGCGCACCTATCCGCGCGCCCTGGCGCTGACCGTGCCCCTCTCCGTCGCAGCGTATTTTTTGCCGACGATCGCGGCTCTGGCGGCGCTGGGGAACTGGCGGGATTGGAAGGACGGATACTTTTCGACCGCAGCCCAGCTCATCGGCGGCTCGTGGCTCGGCAACTCGATGACGATCGCGGCCGCAGTCTGCACCATGGCCCTGCTCAACAGTACGGTGCTCACGACAACTCGTATGCCTTTCGCGCTCGCCGAAGACGGCTATCTCCCGCCTTTTCTTAGGGCCAGGCATCCGCGTTACGGCACACCCTGGATCGCGATCCTGGTCTCGGCTGCGATCTACGCTTCGCTGGCGCAGCACACACTCGGGCAACTGATCAGCATCTACGTGTGGTTCCGAATATCAACTACGCTGCTGACCGTGCTGTCGGCTTGGCGGCTGCGCCAGAAGCGCCCGGACCTGCCGCGCGCGTTCCGCATCCCTGGCGGCGCTCTGGGACTTGCTTATGCAGTGGTGCCGCCCCTCGTCATGACCGGTGTCGTGCTCTGCAGCATGGTTTACAACTGGCGTTACGGTGATCGCTTTTCGTTGTACTGGGGCCCGCCGGCCCTGGCTCTCGGCCCGGTCGTGTACCTGGTGACGCGGTGGTTCGCGAGGCGGGCGGCGAAAAGCACCGATATAGCGTCCTCTTGAGGATTGTGTGCGCGCTACGATTCAGCAACTGAGCCAGCAAATCCGCCGGCGATCCTTGTCGCCTGTCGAACTCACCCGCGACTGTCTCGCGCGAATCGAGAAACTTAACCCGCAGCTGAACGCCTTTATCACGGTACTCGCCCATTCGGCTCTCGACGACGCCCGCCGTGCCGAGCGGGAAATTCAACGCGGGAATTATCGCGGGCCGCTGCACGGGATTCCGATCGGGCTCAAGGATATTATCGACACGGCTGGTGTGCCCACGACGGCAGCCAGCGCGCAATACAAAGCTCGAGTCCCGAGCGAAGATGCGGAAGTTGTCAGGCGCCTTCGCACGTCTGGCGCCATCATCCTCGGGAAACAGAATCTTCACGAGTTCGCTTACGGCGGAAGCTCGGTGATCAGCTACTTCGGCGAAGTCCACAATCCATGGGATACGACGCGAATTACCGGTGGATCTTCCGGGGGCTCAGCAGCGAGCGTTGCCGCCGGGTTCGGTTACGCCGCCGTCGGCACCGACACCGCCGGCTCCGTCCGCCTGCCTCCTTCGTTTTGTGGCGTCGTGGGGCTGAAGCCGACTTACGGACGCGTGAGTGCGCGCGGTGTGGTCCCGCTGGCATGGTCGTACGATCACGTCGGACCCATCGCGAACTCGGTGGAAGATGCTGCCTTGGTGCTTCAAGTCATTGCCGGGTACGACGCCGCTGATCCGGTGAGCGTTGATACTCCCGCAGGCGATTTCGCAGGCAAGCTCGGCCAACTACCATCACCGCTTCGAATCGGTGTGCCGCGTCAGTTCTTCTTCGATGGGTTGGATGGTGAAGTCGCAGCCGCAGTCGAGAAGGCAGTCGATGTCTTCCGCGGACTGCGCGCTGAAATTCGCGAGGTCGATCTTGAAGTGTTGACGGATCGCACCCTCGCGAGCGCCGAATCCTGGGCCTTCCATGAGCCGATGGTGAAGCGCTCGCCCGAGCTCTATCAGCCGGCAACGCTGGCGCGCATCAAGTCGGGAGAGTCGATTTCAGCCGCCGACGTCGAGCGCGCCAAGCGCGAACTGCGAGCCAGCCGTCACGCCATCCAAAAGACATTTGACGAACTCGACATCCTGCTGACGCCAACCGTTCCCATCTCACCGCCGAAGATCGCCGATCTCAAAGAACACCCTGAGAACCTGCGCCCAGCCGAGCTTCTGATGCTGCGGAATACGCGGCCGTTCAACGTGTGGGGGATCCCCGCCATCTCGCTTCCGTGCGGCTTCACAAGAGATGGCTTGCCCATCGGCCTGCAACTCGCCGCCGCGCCGTGGCGGGAAGAACTCCTGTTGCAGGCGGCGCACGCCTTCGAGCAAGCCACCGAATGGCACACGAAAGCGCCGAGCTCGCCGGAGTTTCTTGGTAGTCGACCAGAACAGCAGCGGTGAACCACGGAAGCGAAATTGGGATCGCGTTCAGATGCTTCCACGCCACATTGATCACGCGGCGGTCAAAGTGGCTTTCTTGATTTTGCGGCCCAGCCGCAGCGTTAACGTCGCACCCGGTCGTGCTGACAGGATGGGCGACGTTGCCTTCGCTCCGTCGACGCTCACAGCCCCTTCTTTAATCTTGCGGTCGGCTTCGCTGGTCGATGCGGCGAGGCCCAGCTTGACGAGCAACTTTGCCAGGCGAACTCCGTCGCCATCGCGATTAGCTACTTCGGCAAATGGAACCGGCGCCGTCTCAACCTCTTCTGGGACTGCGTCCTTCTGGAACTGCTTTGCCCAGTCGTCTGCCGCCTTCGAGGCTGCGTCCTTCGAATGAAAATCTGCGACAATCGCCCGCGCCAGTTCTTTCTTGAGCGCCATCGGATGAGCCTTGCCGCTGGCTGCGTCGCTCTTCATCGCGGCAATCTGCTCTGTGCGCACATCCGTCAACAACTCGTAATACCGCCACATCATTTCGTCGGAAATCGACATGACCTTACCGTACATTTCGAGCGGCGGCTCGTGAATGCCGATCGCGTTGCCGAGCGATTTCGACATCTTGTTGACGCCGTCGAGACCTTCGAGAATCGGCGTGGTCAGGACGACCTGCGACTCTTGTCCATAGGAGCGCTGCAGTTCGCGGCCGACGAGCAGATTGAATTTCTGGTCCGTGCCACCCAACTCCACGTCAGCTTCAAGGGCGACCGAGTCGTATCCCTGCACCAGTGAGTACATCAGTTCGTGCAGGGCGATCGGTTTCTCTTCCTGAAAGCGTTTATGGAATTCCTCACGTTCGAGTAACTTCGACACGGTGAACCGGGCCATAAGGCGGACAATATCTTCGGGTGTCATTGCGCCCATCCAGCGGCTGTTGAAATCGATGACCGTTTTTTGTGGATCCAGAATCTGGAAGACTTGCGCTTTATACGTTTCGGCGTTTTGCTCGATCTGCTCGCGCGAAAGCGGCGGCCGAGTTGCCGAGCGGCCCGTGGGATCGCCGATCATGCCAGTGAAATCGCCGATCAGAAAAATTGCGGTGTGGCCGAGATCCTGAAAGTGCTTGAGCTTGCGCAGTACGACGGTGTGCCCGAGGTGAAGGTCGGGAGCAGTTGGGTCCATGCCGAGCTTCACGCGCAGCGCCTTGCCCGTTTTAAGCGATCGTTCGAGCTTCGCGCGCAGCTCGGACTCTTTGACGATTTCCGCCGCGCCCTTCTTGATGTACGCCAGTTGCTCGTCAACCGGTGGGAAGTTTGGCATGAGAGTTCGATTATAACCAGCTGCGAGCTACGAGCTTCGAGCCAGGAGCAACCCTGTTTGCTCGCGGCCCGCAGCTCGAAGCTCGCGGCAATCACTCAGGTAAGGCGGCATTCGACATCCGATACAAGCTCAGTCCTGCATCGCCTTGAATGAGGGTTCGGCAGCGGTGCAGCGCATCGTGCGCATCTCCCGGATCGAACTTCTTCTCATGCTCCGCAATCACCACGCTCGATTCGCGCAGCAGTTTCGAGCCGGCCACCGCACTCAGCGTTCTGCCATACTCTTCCCGCATCCGATACGGCGGATCGAGAAACACGAAATCCGCGACCACTCCTTCGCGCTCCAGTTGCGGGAGTGCCTTCGCGACTTCGGTCTTCGGGATCCGGAAACCGCCCCCGATCCCGAGCGACCTCACATTGGCCTCGATCAACCCCGCCGCCGCTTTCGACGTCTCCACGAAATACACCATCGCAGCGCCGCGGCTCAGCGCTTCGATTCCGACGGCTCCGGTCCCGGCATATAAATCCAGCCACACCGATCCCGCGAGCGCCTCGGGATTCCCCGCGCACAGCACGTTGAACAGGGTTTCCCGCAAGCGGTCCGACGTCGGCCGGATGTCCATCCCGCGCAGCGACCGCAGCGGACGGCTCCGATACTGTCCTGCAATCACTCGCATTGTTCTCTGCTCTGGCCCCTCAAACTGAAGCAGGCCCCATGTTGTGGGCACGAATGTCTGCACCACTTCCGTTTCGCCTGCACTTGCGTAACCGCCGCGACGTCACGGCATTCACTGAACCAGATAGAATAGTTGCAGGCGTGTCCATGCGCAGTTGGTCCATTCCGGCGGGGAAGCTGTTCGGCATCGAAATCCGCATTCACCTGACTTTTTTCTTCCTCTTGCTCTTTGTCTATTCCGCCGAATCGACCACACAGGATACAACCGCAGCCATGCGAGCACTGGGGCTGGTGGGAATCATCTTCGGCAGCGTGATCCTGCACGAACTCGGACATGCCTTGGTCGCGCGCCGCGGTGGAGTGCCCGCCAAAGGCATCATCCTGTTGCCGATCGGCGGCATCACGATTCTCGACGAGTCGCAGGCGATCGTGGAGTCGGATACGACCTGGAAGCGCGACATCGCCATCGCCATCGCCGGACCGTTGGTCAATCTTTTCACCGCGGGTGCCGCAGCCCTGATTCTGCTGATGGTCCGGCCGGGTTTCCCACTCATGGGACGGCCGCTGGTACACACGGGCAATCTGCTCCGCAGCATCGTGTGGCTGAACATATATCTTGGACTGTTCAACCTGCTGCCCGCATACCCGATGGACGGAGGCCGCGTACTGCGCGCTCTTTTCTCGCGCCAGATGGATTCGATCCGCGCCACGCAGCGCGCCGTTCGCATCGGACACGTGTTCGCCATCCTCTTCATGATGGTAGGCATGCTGATGACCAATCGTGTCGAAACCCGTGCGGACGGACTCTGGCTGCTGATGATTGGATTCTTCCTGTTCATTGGAGCGCAGCTCGAAGAACGCTCTGCGGTCTTCCACTCCGTGCTGCAGAGCGTGCGGCTGGAGGAAGTGATGCTGACCGACTTCGCCACGCTCTCTCCGGCCGACACGCTGGAAGACGCGCTGCAAAAGGCCGTGCACACGCTGCAGGACGACTTTCCGGTCGTCCGCGGCAGCGACATGGTGGGCGTGATCTCGAAGCAGAAGATCCTCGATGCTCTGCGTTCCGATGGCAATGGGTACGTGCAGGCAGCCATGAATCGCCTGTTCGACGTCGCGACGAAACAGGACTCGCTGGCCTCGGCGTTCCGCAAACTCGCTGCCCGCAATTTGAGCATCATTCCCGTCGTCGATGAGCAACGCTTAGTCGGAATTGTGACGCTGCAGAACCTGATGCACTCCATGGCGCTCTTGGCCGAGAGCCGCAAACTGCGCAGAGCCGAGCTAGACTCGTAGGATCGGATGGCTCTCGCCGTGCTATTCGCTGCTCCCCACTTGCTTTGCGTACAGTTCCTGCGCGGCTTTCACCGCTGAGCCAAACTCCACTTCTTTTCTCGTGACATCCGCCACCACCTGCTCGAGCGCTGCCAGCACGCCGACTGTATCCAGGTAGTCGTAGTAGCCGATGTGCGCGATGCGAAAGAGATGGCCCTTCATCTCCGCCTGGCCATTCGCTACGACGGCGCCGAAGCGATCACGAAAGTGCTTGCAGATCGCGGTGGAGTCGGCTTCGGGCGGCGCTGCCACCGCCGTCAGCGCTGCGGCGGGCGCTTGCGGGGAAAACAACTTCAGTCCCAGCGCCTCGACGCCGGCTCGGGTCATGGCCGCGCAAAGTTCGGCGTTCTCTACGAGGGCTTGTCGTCCGGCGGCGAGACTTCCGTCGCCCATCTGACGGACATAGTCGAGCGCTGCTGCCAATCCTGCAAACAGGGACGTCGCCGGAGTGTAGGCCGTCTCGGCCTTGGCCGCGGACTTGCGCTCTTTGCGCAGATCGAAGTAGTAGCGCGGAGACGTCGTGGTCTCGGTTCGTTGCCATGCCCGCTCGCTGATTGCGCCATAGGCAAGGCCGGGCGGAATCATGAGCGCTTTCTGCGATCCGCCGATGATCACGTCAATACCCCAGCCGTCGACGTCAAAGTGCGTGGTGCCTAGACCCGTGATGGCATCGACCACGAGCAGCGTGTCGGGCAGCGCACGCACCAGCTTCGCAATCGCGGCAATGTCATGGCGGGCACCGGTAGAACTCTCCGTCGCCTGCACGTAGACGCAACGGATATCGGGCGTGAGCTTCGCCCGCACAGCATCCATGGAAAATGTCTGTCCGTAGGGAGCGATCACTGTCTCGACGTGACATCCGAACGCCTTCGCGAGAGAAACCCAGCGCTCGCCGAACTTGCCCGCGGTGAGCACGAGTACCTTGTCACCGAACGAGGTGAGGTTCGAAACTGCCGCTTCCATGAACCCTGTGCCTGAGGACGACAGCACGAGCACGTCATTGTTCGTGCCGATGAATTCCTTCAGATCGGTGAGCACGTGCGTGAAGAGCGCGCGGAAGTCGGCGGTGCGATGGTGCGCGCCATAGGAGGCCATGGCGACTTGCGCTGATGGCAAGAGCGGAGTTGGACCGGGAGTGAAGAGACGGTTTTTTCGCAGCATGAAATTGAGAGTTGAGGGGAAAAAAGGGAAGACCAAAATGGGCGGCGGCGTGGCGCCTAACGTGGCGTGGCGCGATTCCGTTGCCTATTTACTATCTGGTACTTGGCTCCCCCCTCCCCCCTCCCCCTTTCTGAGGCAAAATCTTGTGCCGGCGGGACTTACGTCCGCCTGGAAAAGGCAAAATATAGATTTCAAACAACTTATATCAAAATATAGAAAACAGGCCGCTTAGCTTCGGCTCCGGGGAAGCGGGACCTGCCAGCGAACTATCCATCTTGGAGTTTCGAACCGGAGCGAACGAAATTTCATTTGTTCATACAAGCAGTGGGCGTGTCAAAGTCCGAAAGCCCCGCGCACTTCTAAGCCACAAAGCGGCGCGCCGTATAATCGGCGCATGCCGCTTATCGACCAGATCCAGAAAGACATTGTCACGGCCATGAAGGCCAAGGAAGAAGCCCGCCTCTCCTGCCTGCGCATGGTGAAGACTGCGCTCAAGAACAAAGAAATCGAAAAGATGGCGCCGCTCGACGACAAGGAGTCGCAGCAGGTGTTGTCGACGCTCATCAAGCAGCGTAAAGATTCGGTCGAGCAGTTCACCAAGGGCGGACGCCAGGAGATGGCCGACAAGGAAGCTGCCGAAATCAAGATTATCGAGGGCTATCTGCCGAAAGCTGCCGGAGAAGGAGAGATTGTCACGGGGGTGCGGGCTGCGATTGCCGAAATGTCCCCTGCGCCGACGATGAAAGATATGGGCAGCGTGATGAAGGCTGCGATGGCCCGTTTCGCCGCCGCCGGGATGCGCGTGGACGGGAAAGTGGTCAGCGAGGCGGTGAAGAAAGAGCTGGCGGGATAGGGAAGTCCTCAAGGGGTGAGAGCGTGCCCTCCTGAGTGGGAGTATCTCCAGTGTCGCTGACCCGTCTTGATCCCTCTACCCTTGCAGCTTCGCGTACTCCAGCCTGGCTTGCTTGAGAATGGGAAGGTCGGGATCGGCGTCTTTCCATAGCGCGAAGAAATTCCGATACGCGGCACGGGCTTTGACGCGATCACCGGACATGGCATAGGCGCGGCCCAGTTGAAGGTGCGCCAGAGATCCCGTCACAAAGTTCAGGACGACGCCGCGGTGATCCAGCAACTTCTGAAATTCAACGGCTGCACCTGCCCCGTTGTGCGCCAACAGATAAGCCTGGCCACGCACGTACGCCGGGTAGACATTGCTCAGGAACATGGGTAGGGCGCCGAGTTCGTAAGGAGCGGCAGGCTGCAGGTCAGCAATGGCCTGAGCCGAATTGCGCTTTTGCAGGGCGATCGCCGCTTTGATGGTGGACAGCCAGTAGAGCCGCAAGAGGGCATTCGCCGGATAGCTTTGATCCAATTCCCGGGCCAGGGTCTCAGCTTGCCGGAGGTCGCCGGTGCGGGCGAGGACGATCGCTGCGGCAATCTTGACATCACGCCCGGCCGACAGCGCCAGAGCCGCCGCTACCGCCTGCCTGGCGAGCGCGGCATTCCCCAGTTCCGCCTCGCGCAGTGCGGCATTGACCTGCCAAAAGGCTGCGGCTTCCTTTGAATCGGCTCGAACGGCTGAATCTACAGCGCGGCGCGTGAAGTCCCGAGCCTTGTTGAGCCTGCCGAAGTAGGCTTCGGTGTCCGATTGCATCGAGAGCAAGACGTCTTCTTCTCCGGGCCGGCCTGCGGCCCAGGCCAGCTGCTGCTCCATCTGCGGCGCGTCCTCCTTGAAGAAGGCAACGGCGTACAAGTTCTGGCGTATATCCACACTGTCGAGCTTGTGCGCGATGGCCTGATTCAGAACGGCCTGGGCCTCGTCGAACCGGTTCATAAAGACGTAGCTGTTCGCGACGCTCGCGTATCGGAGAACAACATCGGGCGACAGCCGCAATGCTTCCTGCACTTCCGCGAGCGCCTTCTCATATTGCCCAAGATAGGAGTAGTCCGCGCCCAGGTTGGCGTGAGGCGTGGAATCGCGAGGATAGCTGGCTTTCCATAGCTGGTAAACCTGAATCTCCTTGTCGAGTTCTCCGGTGGCATCGAAATAGACGGTAGAGAGACTAAATTTTTCCCGTTCCGTGACGCGGTCACGCAGTCGATACGCCTTGGTGGCATATTCCAGTGACAGCGACGGTTGCGCCAGGTTGCGGTAGGCTGTCGCCAGTTGCGCGTATGCCAAGGGGAATTCTGGGTCTAGCTCAATGGCTCGCTTGAGGAACGGGATGGCTGGTGCATCTCCCTGTTCGCGAACCACCTTGGAGGCCATGGTATAGAGGTTCAAAGCGTCCAGCGAAGAAGTGGTCGCCTCGAACGGAACATCATACTTCTGCACCGAGGGAAGCGACTCACCCAGTTTGGTTCGTAGCCGGGAGGAGGCTCGACTCAACGTCTTCAGGACATCTTCTTTACTGACTGCCTCACTTTCCTCCTTGGCTAGGGTGTCGCCGGTGCTGCACGCGACGGCGTTCAGGTTAAGGAGATAGTGGCTGCCCAGACTTGTAATCGACCCGGCCATTAATGCCTTGCTGCCTGACCGCAGGCAAAGCTCTCGGCCCAAGTCAGGCGTGACTCGTTCGTTCTCATTGTGGCCCATCATCCGCAAAGTGGCGCTGACTTTCCGGTCGGAGAGGATGTTCAGGAAGGGAGACTGTCCTAATTCGACGGCGAGCGCCTGCTTCAAGGTGTCGTCAAAGACCGGGTCGCTTGTCTTGTTGACGAAATCGGAGAGCAGAATCGTATCGGCTTCGCTCAGGGCGTAAGCCCGGCGCGAGCGAAACAGGAATCCGCCCGCAACCAGAAGGACGACGAGGAGGAGGCTCGCGCCAGCTATCCGCCACATCGTGGCCTGGTTTGCTCGCCGGACGTTTGGCTCCAGCATCGCGCCGCCTGATTCCGTCGTTCGCCGCAAATCGGTCGCCAGCTCTCTCGCTGACTGGTAGCGCTTCTCCGGGTCGGACTCCAGGCACTTCGAGATGATCCGTTCGAGATCCTGAGACAGTTCGGAATTGAGGGCGCTGACCGGTTGGGGCATGCGACTCAGAATGGTTCCGACCAGTTGCGAGCGCTTCACCCCGGCAAATGGCTGCTGTCCGGTGGCCATCTCATACAAAACCGCACCGGCCGCATGAATGTCGGTGCGGGCGTCGATCTTCCCGCCCAGCAACTGCTCCGGCGCCATGTAGGGAAGAGTTCCAACGATGGCGTGCGATTCGCTGAAACTCTCAGTCCGTGCGTTCTCTGCCGAAAACCACAGCATGGCCAGACCGAAGTCGAGAATTTTCAGCCGTCCGTCGTCAGTGACGCGCAGGTTGCCGGGCTTCAGATCACGATGAACGATCCCGTGTTCGTTAGCGACGGATAAGCCTTCCGCCAACTGTGTTCCCAGCGTGACCACGTCACGCTCCGGCAAAGGTCCCGCTGTCAGTTTCTCGCTTAGCGTGATGCCGGGGATGTACTCCATCACCAGGAAATCAACACCTTGATGCGTGTCGAAGTCATGAATGGTTGCGATGTTGGGATGGTTCAGCCGGGAGAGAGTAAGGGCCTCTTTGCGGAAACGCTTGCGCGAAGATTCGTCCGAAAGAGTGCCCGGGGGCAGGACTTTGATGGCAACGTCTCGGGCCAGGTGCAGATCGTGAGCGCGGTAGACATCGCCCATTCCGCCGGCGCCAATCTTATCCACGATCTGATAGTGGCCAAGGATTTGGCCACAAAGGATGCCTTCAACGGCCGCGTGATCTGCCATCGGGGAAGCGCTCCTTCCCCTCACCCTTTGCAGCGAATCCTAGGCTGGCGGCGCGGGCTAGTCAACCCCGCTCCGCTCTGCGTTTTCGTTTCGGGATTTGATATACCTTGCATAGCGAGGTATGATGCTTTTCGATGGCTATTCAAACGATCGCGCCGCCCGAATCCGCTGACAAGTGGGAAGTCCAGCTGCGCAAGGGATGTCTGGAACTGGCCATTCTGGCGGCGCTCTGGTCGGATCGGCTCTATGGGCTGGAGATCATGCGCCGGCTGGCGGAAGAGTCGGGGCTGGTTGTGCCTGAGGGGACCGTTTATCCGCTGCTGAGCCGCCTGAAGTCCGAGGGGCTGCTCAGTTCGGAGTGGGTGGAAGCGGACACCGGACATCCGCGCAAATATTACCGCCTCACCGCCGCGGGCCGCGGACGCTTGGTCGAAATGGCGCGTTTTTGGCAGAACTTTTCCGCCAGCCTTGATGATCTGGTCGCCCCTGTCCGCAAAGGCGTTGGAAAGGAGGCTCGCTAATGCCGACCACTGCTCCTTCGCTCACTTCTCCGCAATCCGTGATGGAGGCCTACCTTGCCGAACTGCGCGCCCGGCTGCGCACGCTACCCTCCGAGCAGGTCACCGACATCGTGGAAGAGATTCGCAGCCACATTCGCGACACTGCAGGCGCGGGAGGCGCGATGACAGAGGAGAGGGTTCGAGCGGCCCTGGGGCGACTCGGCCCGGCGTCGGCGCTGGCGGGGAGTTACGTCACCGACAATCTGCTGGCCCGCGCCGAGCGCCATCGTATGCCGTGGACGATTCTTCATGCCATGTTTCATTGGGCCCTGCTCAGCGTGAAGGGCGTCTTCGCTCTGGTCGTGTGCCTGGTCGGATACGCGTTCGGGGCCTCGTTCGTTGTCGCGGCGCTTGTGAAGCCGTTCAATCCAAAGGCAGGCCTGTGGATGATCGACGGCGACACTTACTCGCTGGCGCTGGGCCTGAGCAAGGTCCCTCCGCAGGGCCATGAGGTGTTGGGGGCGTGGCTGATTCCGATCGGCATTGCCTTGGGCGGTGGGACGATTGTGGCGACAACCTTCTTCGCCCAGTGGCGTATTCGACGGTTTCGCGAGAGTCGACGACTCCGAGCGGCGGCGTGATGGACACAGGCAACGTGACGCCCGAAAGCGTAGCTGCCGCGGCGACTGAGAGCGCCTCTGGTCTCTCCAGCCACCAATCACCAACCACGAACCACCGCACCGGCTGGCGCCACAGCCGATGGCTTGCATTCGTCGAGTTCGCGCTCGTTGCTCTCATCTTCTATGCCGATCACCGCGGGTGGATTCCGATCTCGAAAACTCCGGAATTGCTCCTGCTGGGATGGATCTCGCTGCGAGTGCGCGGGCTGCGCTGGCGCGACGTGGGGCTCACGCGATATCGCGCGGGCGAAGATCCCACCCTTGCCGCCAAAAACGCGGCAAGATTGGGGCAGCCACCACAGGACCACAGACCCTTCTCATGGCCGAGGACAATTGCGATCGGCTTTGCGCTTGGCGCGCTGCTCGAGACGTTTCAGCTCACGGTCACGCAGCCGATTCTCTCTCGTCTGCTCGGTCGACAGCCCGACCTGGAGCTGTTTCGCATGCTCACCGGCAACCTGAAGATGACAGCGTTGTTCATCGCGCTCTCCTGGACGCTAGCAGCCTTCGGCGAAGAGATGGTCTGGCGCGGCTATCTGATGAGCCGCGTCGCCGATGTGTTCGGGCGGGGGCGCCCTGCGTGGGCGGCGAGCCTGCTCATCGTCAGCGCGGTCTTTGGGCTGGCGCACGGCTACCAGGGCCTGACGGGCTGGATCGAAGAGGCCATCGCCGGACTGGCGCTCGGCGCGATGTATCTGGGCATGGGAAGAAATCTGTGGGTACCGATTTTCGCCCACGGCGTCAGCGACACGATTGACATGGTGTTGCTCTTTCTAGGGAAGATGCCGGGGATGTGACCCCAATCGGTTCAGAATTCCGGTCCAGGGCTGTCGTCCTTTCCGCTCGGACTCCGATATCTCCATGTATGGGATCCGCACGATATGTCCCGGGCGCGACCGCACGGTCATCGCGAAGCCCGGTGTCCTCATAGAGATAGAACGTTTTGCAAAGAATTTGAAAAAATACTGGAAAACCTTTTGGGTCCTTCCTGGTCTCTGCGAATCCTTCACCTGAGTTGAAGCTGGCTGTCGATCGAAAACTGGAAAAGGAGTACTGACGAACATGTGCGGGATTGTTGCGTTCTTCGCGCGCCGCCATCCGATGTCGGAAGCGGTATTGAAACGGGCTACCGAAAGCCTGGAACATCGCGGGCCCGATGGCCAGGGTCACTGGATGTCGGCGGATAACCGCGTCGCGCTGGGGCACGCGCGGCTCAGCATCATTGACCTGACGACCGGCGATCAGCCCATCGCCAGCGAGGACGGGCGCACACGCATCATCGTTAACGGGGAGTTTTACGGCTACGAAGCGATCCGGCGTGAACTCGAACGCTCGGGTCACAGGTTGCGCACGAAGTCGGACAGCGAAATCGCGCTGCACCTGTACGAAGATCTGGGCGCGCAGTGCCTGCACCGCTTGCGCGGCGAATTTGCGTTCGTAGTCTGGGATGATACAAACCGCACCGTCTTCGCGGCGCGCGATCGCTTCGGCATCAAGCCGCTGTTCTACGCGTTTCACAACGAGACGTTGTATCTGGCCTCGGAGGTGAAAGCGCTGTTCGCCGCCGGAGTGCCCGCCGGCTGGGATGCGGAGTCGGTGTATCACTCGGTCGAACTGGGCGGCCATCCCATGCGCACACTCTATGACGGAGTGTTTCAGGTTCCGCCGGGCCATTACCTGATCGCCACCGAGCGGCATATTCAGCTCCATCAATACTGGGACTTTGACTATCCGAAAACGAACGGGCACAAGCCGCAGCGCCCGGACGCGGATTACGCTGCCGAGTTTCGCGAGGCGCTGGAGGAGGCCGTACGCATCCGGTTGCGGGCCGACGTTCCCGTGGGCTGCTACCTGAGCGGCGGACTGGATTCCTGCGCGGTTCTCGGCCTGGCGGCCAAGCATCATCCTGGGTCGATTCGGGCCTTCACACTGACTTTCGATCACGCGGAGTACGACGAGGGAGAAATTGCCCGGGAAATGGCGGCGCGGGCGGGAGCTCAGTTCTGTCCGATTCCGATCTACCAGGACGATCTGGCGGATCATTTCGCGGATGCCATCACGCAGTCGGAGACGTTCTGCTTCAATGCGCACGGCGTGGCCAAGTATCTGTTGAGCCGGGCGGTGCGCGATGCCGGATACAAGGTCGTGCTCACCGGGGAGGGTTCCGACGAGATTCTCGGAGGCTATCCGCACTTCCGGCGCGACATGCTGCTTTACAACGCGCAAGGGCAAAATCCCGAGGTGGTTGCGGCGCTGTTGAAGCAGCTCGATGAGCGCAATGGCGTGTCGCGCGGTCTGCTTCTGCCCGACGGGGAAGCGGGGCCATTGGGACGGGTAAAGAGCCTGCTCGGATTCGTCCCTTCATGGATCGAGACGTTTTCGGCGCGCTCGTCGAAGATGCGGGCGCTGCTGTCCGGCAGCTTTCTGGAAACGTTCGGCGCGCGCGAGGGCTTTCAGCCGTTCTTTGCCGACATCGACGTTCGGGGCCAGTTGCACGGGCGTGATCCGCTGCACCAGTCACTCTACATCTGGGCGAAAACGGGATTGCCTACTTACATTTTGACCATGCTGGGCGACCGGATGGAGATGGCCCATTCGATCGAAGGCCGGGTGCCGTTTCTGGATCATCATCTGGTGGAAGTAATTCGCTCGCAGCCGGTGAACCTGAAAATTCGCGGCATGATCGAGAAGTACGTTCTCCGCGAGGCAGTGCGCGATGTGATTACGGACACGGTGTATCGGCGGCAGAAGCATCCGTTTTTGAGCCCGCCGGCGACGCTCAATCCCGAGAAGCGTTTAAGCGTTTTCGTGCAGGATACGCTGCGCGGGCCGGTTCTCGAATCCATTCCCTTCTTCGAGCGGAGGAAAGTGGTGGACCTATTGGACCGGATTGACACCATGGATGAAGGAGCACGGGTCGCCAACGACCAGGTGCTGATGACCGTGGTCAGCGCGTGCGTGCTGCACGAGAGATTTGGGCTGGCAGCATGAGACACGTCCGGCGGTGATCCATTGTGCGGAGGCCAGGCGGACGGCGTCAGCGACACGATCAATATGGCGTTGCTGTATCTGGGGACGATGCCGGGATTCTGATTCCCGGGGCTGATTCAGGGTGTCAGTTTAAAGACGGTTCCGCAGCCGCCGAGTCCGGGCTGGCATCCTGTGTTTCCTCCGCCGACGGTCGTGCCGTAGAGGTTCCCCAGCTTGTCATGCACCAGACTGGCCGCAGGAAATCCCCCATCGGTCAGGTGGAAGGTGTGAAGAATCGTCTCGTTCCCGGCCCTGTCCACCTTGAATATGATGCCGCACCCACCGCCCGAACATGATTGATCTCCGCCCCGATTCGTCGTGCCGTAAAAGTCGCCATGAAAGCGCAGGAGGCCTGCCTGAGGCACGGCGCCGTCGGTCCCGCCAGCAAAGCTATAGAGCACGGTCTCATGACCCGTCACATCCAATTTGAAGACCGTACCCAGGCCGAAGGCGCCTCCAAAGGCGGTCGTGCCGTACAGGTTGCCTCGGCCGTCTCGCACGACGCCTCCAGCAGGGCGGTTGCCGTCCCCGTCGGCGCCGAGAAAGCTGTAGAGCACAGTCTCGTGGCCGCTGGGATCGATCATGAACACAGTGCCGCTGCTGTGAGAGCCACCTTGGAGTGTTGTGCCGTACAGGTTGCCGCTCTTATCCCGCGCCAGGCGTGAGTCGGGAGTCGCGCCGTCGCCGCCGGTTCCGGTAAAGCTGTAGAGGACAGTTTCGTGGACAGTGGTGTCAATCTTGAATACCGTTCCGTGAAGGAACTCCCCGCCATCGATGGTAGTGCCGAAGGTATTCCCGTCCCTGTCGCGGATCAGGCCACCGGTATCGGGACTGGCACCGTCTGCCCCGTCCAACTTGAAGCTGTGGACGACCGTTTCCTGACCGAGCTGTTTACCCCGCGTTTCCACTTTGAAAACTGTGCCATCGTCGGTGTCGCCACCCTTAGCGGTCGTGCCATAGAGCGCGCCATGAACTCGGATCAGGGATGAGAACGGATTGGCGCCATCGGCTCCGCCGGTGAAGGTGTAGAGCACAGTTGCATGGCCGGCCGGATCGACTTTGAAAACTATTCCACAGCCATTGTTGGTGAAGCAGCCGGGATTACCGCCTAGTGCGGTTGTGCCGTAGAGACTGCCTTTCGCGTCGAGGAGCAGGCTGGCATAGGGATTGGCGCCGTCAGCGGCGCCCGTAAAGGAATAGAGCGGAGTCAAGGTCTGCGCGTGCGCGGGGTAAGAGACAAGAGAGGCGAGGAGGACCAAGACGGTTAGAACCAGGGTGACTCCGCGCATTGTGGTGTGTACCTCGGAGTAGGAGTTCTGAAGTTGAAGGGTGACCATAATGCTCTCCTCAGCCGACGATCGATTCCAGGCACCCAACTTTCTATATGGCCAGCGGCATTGGCCACGAAAGGGCTCAACTCGGGCTCCACACGAGACGGATGTTACTGTGGACCAATCGAAGGGAGGAGGTGAAACCGAAGCAGCCACTAATCTGAGGCGAGATGCTATCTTTGGCCGCGACTCCCGTCAAGGGAAATCCCGCCGCCCGGCGAAGGCAAACCCCGGATTACTTGCTCTTCTGCCACTCCCGGTACGCTTCGCTCTTGCCGATGCCTCGCTCTTTCGCGACCTTCTTGAGCGCGGATTTCTCGTCGATCTTCTCCGCGGCCATGATCTCTCGGACCCTCAGTGCAACGGTTTGCGCGCAGCTCGCGGCTCGCAGCTCGGAGTTCTCCGCCTTCGCAAGCAACAGCGTGATCTCGCCTTTTACTTCGCCTCGAGACTTCAGTTGATCGAGAACGTCAGAAACTCGCCCGCGCAGGAATTCTTCGTGGATCTTTGTCACTTCACGGGCCACGACCACGTGGCGATCGTTTCCTAGAACCTCGCAAACGTCAGAAAGGGTCTCCAGCAGGCGGTGTGGGGCTTCGTAGAAGACCTGGGTTCGCTCGGAATCGCGGACGCTCTCGAGCAGCTTGCGCCGCTGGCCGGACTTGACGGGGAGGAATCCGCTGAAGCGGAAGGAATCGGTGGGCAGGCCGCTGGCGACTAACGCCGCTAGGAACGCTGAGGCTCCGGGGATCGGAACGACCGGCACATGATGGCGAATCGCGAGCGCGATCAGGCGGAAGCCGGGGTCGGAGATGCCGGGCATGCCGGCGTCGGTGACGAGCGCGATCTTGGCGCCGCTTTCGAGGTCGACGACCAGCTCGGCGGCCTTGGTCATCTCGTTGTGCTCATGATAGCTGACGGTGCGCGTCTGGATGCCGTAGTGGTGGAGCAGTTTTTGCGTCTGGCGCGTGTCCTCGCAGGCGATGAGGTCGACTTCTTTCAGCACACGCAGCGCGCGGAGGGTGATGTCTTCGAGGTTACCGATCGGCGTGGCTACCAGGTAGAGTGCCGAGCCGGGGTCCAGGGTGCTACGGCCGTTGGTGGTTTCGGTCTGGACCTCCGCCCGCATATCCAAGAGTCTAAACCTTTTCACCACGGAGGCACGGAGACACTGATGGGGAAAGGGGCGACATTAGGAGTGAGGAGGGGTCTGGACTTGCAGTCGTGGCGCTCGGGGTGACGTCATCGGTGGCGTTATCATGAACGCGTTGAGGAATGGATGAAGCACATTGCGATTGCTGGCCTAGCTGCCGTGGTTGCGGCGACAATCACGATCTCGCTCCGCCTCTACGGCGTTCATGATCTGCTAGGCTTTCTCGCTGCGGTGGCAGGCTATCCCGGGCTGCTTGCCAACGGTGAAGACACCCGATTGAATGAAGCGCTGTTTGCCTCCGTCAACTGGCTGTTCTATTTCCTTCTCTTTGAAGGCATATGGGCGCTGAAGCGCAAGCTTGCGCGTTGACGCGCACTAATGTCGCCAATTTCCTACTTCGCTTTTTCTTCCCCTCGTGCTAAACTGAACAAAAATGATGTGACGGCCCGCACTTTTCACTCCAGCCCGTGGGTGTAGGCTTCGGGATTGAATCATTGGTTCATTGAATCATTGAGGCATTGATTCAATGTCTCAATGCCTCAATCATTCAATGACTCAATCAGAACAGGAGCATTCATCATGGCTGACGAGCGCGTGAAAGCAATTGATCTGGCGATGTCGCAGATCGAAAAACAGTTTGGCAAAGGGTCGATCATGCGGCTGGGATCGAAGGAAGCGATCGTCCCGATCTCGGTCATCCCGACCGGCTCGATCTCGTTCGACGCCGCGCTCGGCGTCGGCGGATTTCCCCGCGGGCGCGTGATTGAAGTCTTCGGTCCGGAGTCGTCGGGCAAGACGACCATCACGCTGCAAGTCATTGCCGAAGCGCAAAAGATGGGCGGCATGGCGGCGTTTGTCGATGCCGAGCACGCGCTCGATCCGGCTTACGCCAAGAAACTCGGCGTGGACGTCGACAACCTGCTGGTGTCGCAGCCCGACTACGGCGAGCAGGCGCTGGAAATCACCGAGGCGCTGGTGCGCTCGAATGCCATTGACGTGCTGGTGGTGGACTCGGTTGCGGCGCTCGTCCCCAAGGCCGAACTGGACGGCGAAATGGGCGACAGCCACATGGGACTGCAGGCGCGCCTGATGTCGCAGGCGTTGCGCAAGCTGACCGGAACTGTTTCCAAGTCACGCACCTGCCTGATCTTCATCAACCAGATCCGCGAAAAAATCGGTGTCATGTTCGGCAATCCGGAGACGACGACCGGCGGGCGCGCGCTGAAATTTTATTCATCGGTGCGAATTGATATCCGGCGAATCGCCGCGATCAAAGAAGGTGACCTGGTGACCGGCTCGCGCACAAAAGTGAAAGTGGTAAAGAACAAAGTTGCCGCACCGTTCCGCGAGGCTGAGTTCGACATCCTCTACGGCGAAGGCATTTCGCGCGAAGGCGACCTGCTCGATCTGGCAGCCAATCACAATATTGTTGAGAAGTCCGGTTCGTGGTTCAGCTACAAGGGTGAGCGCATCGGCCAGGGCCGCGAGAACGCGCGGGCTTTCCTGAAGGAAAACAAAGACACGCTGGCCAAGCTGGAAGGCGAAGTGAGGAAGGCGCTGGGATTGACGCCTCCTGCTTCGCAAGCTCCTGCAGCGGCCGCGGCGGGGCAAGCCACCGGGACCACCGGTCGAGTCACGACCATGCCGACGGGGGCGGAAGCGAAGGTCCCGGCCGCGAGGAGATAGTCGCCGATACCCGCACATCCGCAAAAGCAAGCGAATGTGTGGGCACCGACATAATCTGCGTTCCCTTAGGGTCCGGAGCCTGAATTTTCCCGGTTTAGCCAAATCGCGCGTGGTGGCTTGACCCGGTTATCGCAACGGATCCTCGGGAACGAGGAGTTTGACCTTAGGCCGGTTCTTGACGTAGGCGAAACATTCCTCTCGATCTGCAAATGAGTGGGGCCAGTTAAAGGTCTCCCAACCATCACCTTTGCATTCCTGGAGCGTGCTGGGCGGACCGCAGCGCTGCTCGTCGTTTGGGATGAACACGGTTATCGGACGGCCTGGCGGAACAATGAACATGTTCGACTCGATGGCATCCTCAGTTCCTAGGTTGTAGGCCCTGTGAACGCGGCCCTCGGAAGTCTCGAAAGCCTGTCCTGTGCTATAGGAATGGACGCTGCCGCAACCATCCTCGATGGTGATCGTGCCTTGTCTCACGACGTTGTATACGAAGCCGGGGTGATAGTGCCATAGGCCCGTAGTTTCGCCGACTGGGGTCTTGAGCGTTCTGGCCGTCAGTGCGGCAGGCCCCTTCCACAATCCTACGTACTCGATCGTGCCGTCATAACGTTCGAGTACGATTGCCGCAAAGGCGACTCCGATTACCAGGAGGCTGACGCCGATGCCGAATACAAGCTTGAGTTTTGAGGATCTTATCTGCATGCCTTTCTCCTTTTCGGCTGATCAATCCGGGCTTTTTGCTCTGACGCATGCAGACCTTGGCCTCTTGTGCTCGCCTTTTCAATACACCTAGACTCCTTTCCACACCAAATTTGTATCTGAAGGTAAGTTGATGATTCCGCATAAGATCGTAGCTCGCCTCCGAGAAGGTCGCTGCTGTGGTAGGCTGTCGCATCATGTCGGACGCAACGCAGTCGCCCGCCGTCCGCCGCTTTGGAGCTTTTGAGATCAACCCGCAATCGGGTGAACTGCGCAAGAACGGGATGCGGCTGCGGCTATCGGGGCAACCCTTTCAGGTCCTCGCGCTGCTGATTGAACGTGCCGGCGACTTGGTCACGCGTGAGGAACTGCAATCCAAGCTGTGGGCAGCCGATACCTTTGTAGATTTCGATCATGGTCTGAATAATGCCGTCGCCCGGATTCGCGAGGTCCTGGACGATTCTTCGGATGCACCGCGATACGTGGAGACGGTTCCACGACGCGGTTACCGCTTCATTGCACCTGTGATTGATGCTGCATCGTCGAGAGACCCTTTGGCTCCGGCTCAAGCTCCCGCAGAAAGCGGTCCGGCGGCGCACCCTGCGGCCTCACGAACGACGGCTTCGAGCCGCTTGATCGGAGGAGTGGCCGTGCTTGCGGTCCTCGCAGCCGGATTGGCCCTGTATTACGGGAGGCGTGTTACCGCCACTCGGCCGCCGGCCATCAAGTCTCTGGCGGTATTGCCCCTGAAGAACCTGTCGGGCGATTTATCACAGGAATATCTGGCCGACGGGATGACTGAAGAACTTATCGGTCGCCTATCGATGATTAGCGGCTTGCGGGTTATCTCACGCACTCCGACAATGCACTTCAAAGACACGCAGCTCTCCGCACCCGAGATCGCGAAGGCACTGAATGTCGATGCCCTTGTCGAGGGTTCAGTGATTCGTGATGGCAACCGAGTCCGCGTGCACGCTCAATTGATCCGCGCAACAACGGACGAGCATTTCTGGTCCGAGGAATACGATCGCGAGATTGTGGATGTGCTTGCGCTGCAGAGTGAGATAGCGCAGGCGGTCGCCAGAAGGGTGGAGGTTACCGTTACCGGTAACGAGCGCGCCAGACTGGTCGCCGCCCGTCATGTCGCACCCGAAGTCTATGAGAGCTATCTCAAAGGGTTATTGGTCAAAGGGCTCAGTAAGGCTGATTACGAACAGCGCATTGCCTACTTTGAAGAAACAATCAGGAAAGATCCAACATTTGCACCCGCGTATGCGGCCCTGGCAAGCGCGTACGGGGACCTCAGTACCAGCTTTGTCGGTGGCCCCTCACCCGATGCAGTTCTTCCAAAAGAGCTCCGCGCAATCCAAAAAGCACTGGAACTGGATCCCGGGCTAGCGGAAGCACATGCCCTGCTGGCAGAAACATACAAGGACTCATGGCGTTGGGCCGAGGCGGAGTCCGAATTCAAGCTGGCTCTCGAGTTGAATCCCAACGACCCATCTGCCCATATTGGACTTGCGAACTGGTTGGTCTGCCAGGGGCGTTTCGACGAAGCACTATCCTGGTCGCAACGTGCCCGTGAGCTTGACCCGCTCGAGGTCAGCGGCATGCAGAACGGTTGGATTCTGTTCGAGGCTCGCCGTTACGACGAGGCCGTTCGGGAACTCCGCAGCGTTCTGGCCGTGCATCCTGAGCATACCTTTGCGCAGTTCGCACTGGGGCACTCTCTGATCGGCAGCGGTCACCCAGACGAAGCGATCCCTGTGTTTGAAAAGATTGTCTCCAGCATGCAGCGCAGCCCCGGCTCCATCGAGGGGTTGGCTACGGCGCATGCGTATGCTGGACACCGCAATGAAGCGCTTCGGCTAGTTGACGAATTGAAGCGCATCCAAGCGACGCGCCATGTTTCGACGGGCGCTTTCATTGGTCCTTACTTGGCGCTTGGCGACTACGAACAGGCATTTGCCTTGTTGGAGCGAGGCTACCAGGATCATTCAGGAGAACTGCAATACCTCAAGGTGGATCCTATCTTCGATCCCATTCGCGCTGACCCGCGTTTCAAGGATCTGCTCCACCGTGTTGGCCTGGACCACTAGCTCCTTCTTCGGAAAAACTGCACTCGCTCACTTTTCACGAAACAAGAGGTCAATCTGTTCGCGGACGGGAACTGGGCATTCCATGTAGGGGAAGTGTCCGCAGTCTTTCAGCGTCACCAGACGAGCATTGGGAATTGCCCGCGCGATGTTTACGGCCGTAGAGGCGGGGATGAATTCATGGTCACCGGAGATGACCAGCGTCGGAATCTTCAGGCTCTTGATCCTGGGAATCAGGTCATAGCCGGGCAGCAGCCAGGTTTCATCGTCGAGGCGGGCTTCGATCGCTCTCGCCTTGAGCACACCTTCTTTGGTGAAGCTGGCGCTTAGCCTGGTCATGAACTTCTCGTAATCTTCCGGCCGCGCAAAGGCTGGCTTGAAATGGATGCGGTAGTAGGCGGTAACCGCGGCGGGATCGCCTTCTTTGTAGGCGGCAGTGGCGGCTATGGCCTTCTTTCCCTCAACAAGGTCGGCCCGCTTCTCCAGCCATTCCTTGCGCAACTGCTGATAGTCCGCCCCTGACGCCGGCCCGGGATTCATCAGGATCAACCGCGACACGTGTTGCGGGTAGCGCAATGCATATTCGAGCGCCAGCAGCGTTCCCCACGAGTGTCCTAACAGGACCACCGAGTGGAGGTGGAAATACTGCCGCACTTTGTCGATGTCTTCAATATCGGACGCGAGGGTGACGTCTTCCGGCTTCACCCCAGCAGCCGACCGGCCGCGTCCACGCTGGTCGTAGTAGATGAGGTGGTACGAATCGGAGAGGCGGTCGAGCTCGGGCAGCAGGTAGCTGTGGTCAAAGTCGGGTCCGCCGTGGAGGACGATGATGGCCGTGCCGTGTCCGACTTCCCGGGCATACAGCTCCGCGCCTCCGACCGGGATGCGGGATTCGCGCGCCGCGACGCTCCGCTCGCTAGGCTGAGCAAGCTGCGAATTTGCAGGAAACGGGGTTGCGTATGCGCACGCAAGGACGGCGAAGGCCAGCGTCGCTTTCATGGCGAACAAAGTTACCGCAACCGGTTAGGCAGCGCAATTCTGAAGGCGTGAGAATCGCCACGCCTTACCGCGCGACACCAGGTCTTGCCCTCGATAGGGATCGGCCGGGCGCATAGGAATGTCCACCGCACTCATTGCCATCCCCAATTCCCGCCGCATACAATCGTCCTGCTTAATCCGAGGGCCCCTTTGAAGCGCATCAAAGCCATCTATCCCGGCACCTTCGATCCGCCTACGAACGGCCATCTTGACCTGATCGAGCGTGGCAGCAAGATTTTTGATGAACTGGTCGTCGCCATCCTGCGCAATCCGGAAAAAGATCCGCTCTTCTCAGTTTCTGACCGGCGCAGCATGCTGGAGGCGATGACCTCCGGCTTTGACAACGTGAGCGTGGATACCTTCGACGGCCTGACCATCGACTACGCTTTGCGGATCGAGGCCACCGCCATTTTGCGCGGCATCCGGGCGATCAGCGACTACGAATACGAACTCCAGATGGCGCTCATGAACCGCAAGCTCCAGCCGGGGCTGGAGACCGTTTTCATGATGCCGGCGGAAAAGTATTCCTACTTGAGCTCGCGGCTGGTGCGCGAGATTGCTCAGCTGGGCGGCAACATCGAGTGTCTCGTGCCCGAACTCGTGGCCCAGAAGCTCCATGAGAAAATAGACCCGGCACACAAATTCGAGATCGCCGCGCAGGCCGACCGCGAAGAGAAGAAGTCGAGGTCCAGAAGGAAGAAATCATGAGTACCGTGCTCACGCCCATGACCACTCCCGTCGTTCTGACGGAGCGCATCAACCGCATCGAGCCTTCGGCGACCATGGCCGCGGTGGCGGAAGCCGAGAAGCTGCGCCAGCAGGGCATCGATGTCGTCGACGTCACCGCCGGTGAGCCGCATTTCTCGACGCCGCAGCACATCAAAGACGCCGCCATTGCCGCCATCAACGGCAACTTCTCGAAGTACACGGCAGTCGGCGGCACGCTCGAACTGAAAGACGCCATCATCAAGCGCCATGCGACCGATTTCGGCTCCGCTTACAAGCGCGAGGAAGTGTGCGCGGCAGTGGGCGGCAAGCACGCGCTCTTCAACGTCATCTCGGTGCTCGTCGATCATGGCGACGAAGTCATCTTGCCGGTGCCGTATTGGGTGAGTTTCAAGGACATGGTGCGCTACGTGGGCGGCAAGTGCGTCCTGCTCCATGCCGACGAATCGCAGGGCTTCCGTGTCACTGCCAGCTCGATCGCGCGCCTGATCACGCCGAAGACGAAACTCATCATTCTGAATTCGCCGTCGAACCCGTCGGGCGCGGTCATGAGCCCCGCCGACATGACCGAGGTCATCAGCCTGGCGCATGCTCGCGGCATCTGGGTCATCTCCGACGAGTGCTACGTGTACCTCAACTACACGGGCAAGAATTTTTCGGTTGGATCGCTGACGGAATATCGCGACCGCTTTCTCGTGATTGGGTCGTTGTCAAAGACTTATGCGATGACCGGCTGGCGCCTGGGATACACGCTCGGCCCGGCGGCGGTTGTCGGCGCAGTGACTAAGCTGCAGAGCCAGCAGACGTCGAATCCGACGTCGATTGTGCAAAAGGCGGCGGTCGCGGCCCTGAACAGCTCGCAGCAGTGTGTGGCCGAGATGCGCGCGGAGTACATCAAGTTGCGGGATCACATCGTCGGCGGCTTGCGGGCCATTCCGGGGATCAAGTGCACGATGCCGGAAGGCGCGTTCTATGTCTATCCAAATGTGTCGGCTTTCATCGGCAAGAGCGGGATCAAGTCGAGCGCCGACATCGCGCACGACCTGCTGCACAAGGCACACGTCGCGACCGTCGCCGGAGAAGGCTTCGGCACGAGCGAGCACGTCCGCATCTCCTACGCGACCACGATGGAGAATCTGGATAAGGCGTTGGAGCGGATGGGGGGGTACTTCGGGGCGCTGTAGCTGATGTGGAGGCCACTTGGCCCACCCTTCTCCGAGCGATGAAGTTCAAATATCAGTCCGGGGAAGAGATTATGAAGGGTGATCGTGTGCTCTTTCACAGCGAGCCTGGGGAAGTCGAATTTGTAGCGACCGAGCCTGGCGACCCCGAAACGGATTGGCATGTTAAGGAACATGGTGGCGGGATTATGATCCATGAACCAAAGGTTTTCGGCCGTGTCTTCATTCCTGCTGATCAGATCGACGACGAAGAGGATCTGACGTTCGTAGGAAGAACCGAGTGTAAATAGGTCGATCTGGCCACTCTCGTTCGCTCATGTATCACCCCATGGTCTCGGTTGTTAAACAAGTCCTGCGACAGCACATGCCTCAACTCTACCCACTCCTGATGTCCCCGGCCTTCGACCCCCGCCCCTGGGGCACGCTCGATCTCTCGCCGATCTATCCGAATCACAAGTTCAGCGAAAAGATCGGCGAGGCCTGGCTTACCGGCGACGACTGCCAGGTACAGAACGGCCCGCTGGCAAAGCGCACGCTGGCGGAACTGAGCAAGGAATTCGGCCCTGAACTGGTCGGTGCTGCCGCGCGCGATCCCCGACGCTTCCCACTGTTGCTGAAGTTTCTTTTCCCGCACGAGAAGCTTTCCGTTCAGGTGCATCCCGATGACCCGACGGCGCAGCGCTTCGGCGAGCCCTGGGGCAAGACGGAGTGCTGGTACGTGGCGCGCGCGCGTCCGGGAGCGCAGATTGCGCTTGGCCTGAAGCCGGGCGTAGACGCGAAGCAGTTCGAGCAGGCGATCCACGAAAAGCGCGCCGAAGACCTGCTCAATTGGGTCAACATCTACCAGGGTGAGATGATCTACGTCGCCGGCGGTACGGTGCATACGCTCGGGCCGGGCTCGGTGATTGTCGAGACCCAGCAGCAGTCTGACACGACCTACCGCCTCTACGACTACGGCCGGCCGCGCGAACTGCACCTGGAGAAAGGGATTACCTCGGTTAAAGAGAGAGTCGCGTCCGGCAAGGTGATTCGCCCGGCGCCAGTCACGATCGACGGTAAGAGTCGCCGGTCGTCGATGATTCAGGCGCCCTACTTCATGGTCGACCTGTTCGAATTGAAGGCACCGCACGCGTTCTCGACCCGCGACGCTTCGGGCAAGACTTCCGCCCAGATTCTGGTCGCCATCGACGGCTGCGGCATCGTGGAAACGCAGGGCTGCGACCCAGTCACGTTCGCCAAGGGCGACGCCGTCGCGATTCCCGCCGCGCTGGGACAATTCAGCGTGCGCCCGCAGTGGTCGCTGGAGTTTCTTTCGGCGAGCGTTCCTGGCGAGACTCTACCTGAGCCGGCAACGCGCCTCTAATCAAAACCACAAAGGACACGAAGGCGCACAAAGGGAAATCGCGTTTCGGTTGTCTCTTCATGAACCTTTGTGTCCCCTGTGGATTGAAGATTTTTCACGTCCCGCGCAAAGTGTTAGGCTTTCTAATTCGTGACTGCGACCTTCTATCCCGTGATTCTGGCAGGTGGCCGCGGCACGCGCTTCTGGCCGCTGAGCCGGAAGCGGCGGGCCAAGCAACTGCTGGCGCTGGACGGCAAGCAGACCATGATCCAGCAGACGGTTGCAAGACTTGTTCAATTGTCTGGGGCGAGAAACTTCTGGATAATCAGCAACCGCGATCTGCGGCCGGCGATCCTCCGCCAGTTGCCGAAGGTCAACCCGAAGCAGATTCTTGCCGAACCCGTTGGGCGCAACACTGCGCCGGCGATTGGCCTGGCGGCCTATCTTCTCCTTCGCCACGATCCCGATGCCGTCCTTGGCCTTTTCCCGTCGGATCACGTCATCGGAGACCCGGACCGCTATCGCGAGACCCTGCGCCAGGGGATTGCCATCGCCGCCGCCGGAGAGAATATCGTTGTGCTCGGCATCCGTCCCACGCGCATCGAAACCGGCTACGGCTATATCGAGGCCGGCGCGCAGGACGGGAACGGGTCGCTGCGTGTGCGTCGGTTCACGGAAAAGCCCGACATGGCCAAGGCGGCCCGATTTCTCGCGGCCGGCAACTTCTACTGGAACAGCGGCATGTTTCTCTGGCGTGCCTCGACGCTGGCCAACGCACTACGAGAGCACCTGCCCAAAACTGCGCCGATCTTGGAAAAGATTGCTGCCAGTTTCGGCACTCGAAAATTCGCCGAAACATTCCGGCGTCTTTATCCGAAGTGCGAGAACATCAGCGTCGACTATGCCGTGTTGGAACCGCGTTCGTCCAAAGGCGAAGGGCAGTCGGGCATCTATTGCCTGCCGTCCGAATTCGACTGGAACGATCTTGGCTCGTGGACTTCGCTGCACGAGCACAATGTCCAGGCGAGCAACCCGGCGGATCGGAACCTGATTTCAGCCTCGGGCAGCTTCGCCTTGAACGCGCAGAACAATTACATCCACGCGCCCGGCAAGTACGTGGCCGCGGTGGGCGTGAGCAACCTGGTTGTCGTGGATACCGGTGACGCGCTGCTGATCACCACGCTGGAACAGTCGCAGGATGTGGGCAAAGTGGTGAAGCATCTGGATGAGAAGAGATTAAACAAGCTGGTGTGAAAATCACTGTTCGCTATTCGTCCTTCGCTCTTCGCCTTTTGCGATTGCGCAGGCCGCCTGCTCGGGGCGACTGGCGAACCGCGAACGACGAAGAGCGAATAGCGATCAGCGACAACGAGTGATTTTCCATGACTGAAATCAAATTCGGCACCGACGGCTGGCGCGGTTTCATCGCTGACGACTTCACCTTTGACAACGTGCGCCGCGTGGCGGGCGCGATCGCGTCGTACGTCCTCAAGCACGAAGACGCGAGCCGCAAAGTCATCGTCGGCTACGATACACGCTACGCTTCCGATCGCGCAGCCCGGGCGGTTGCACAAGTATTGGCCGAAGCCGGTATCCCCGTGCTTCTGGCCAACGACTACACGCCCACTCCTGCCGTTTCCTACAACGTGAAGATGCTGGGCACCGCCGGCGGCGTCATGATCACTTCCAGCCACAACCCGTTCAATTGGAATGGGGTGAAATTCAAGGGGAAGTTCGGCGGATCGGCTACACCCGCGATGCTCGACCTGATCGAAGCCGAACTTCACGCTGGCGCGATGCCCACGGGCCAGGCCGCGAAGATCGAAGAAGTCGACCTCAAGCCCGCGTACATCGAAGCTGTCTGCCAGTTCGCGGACCTGCCGCTCATCCGCCGGGCGAAGTTCAAGTTTGCCATCGACTCGATGTATGGCTCCGGTCGTGGTGTGCTCCCGGGAATCTTCGACAAGAATGAAATTCAGTACATTGCCATCCGCCAGGAAGCGAACCCGCTGTTTCCCGGCATCAATCCCGAACCGATCCTGCCGCACATCGCGATGCTGCAGCAGACAGTGACGAAGGAGAAATGCCACGCCGGCCTGGCCACCGACGGCGATGCCGACCGCATCGGGGCCGTGGCCGAGGATGGCAGCTTCGTCGACGCGCACAAGTGTTTTGCCGTTCTTGCCCATTGGCTGATCACCCGCCGGAAGTGGCCTGGTGATCTCGTTCGGGCGTTTAACACCACGCGCATGATCGACCGCATCGCCGCCAAACATGGCCGCAAGCTCCACGAAGTCTCCATCGGTTTCAAGTACGCTGCCGATGTGATGATGACGCATGAAGTTCTGATCGGCGGCGAAGAATCGGGGGGAATCGGATACGGCCGCTTTCTCCCTGAACGCGACGGTGTCCTCAACGCACTCCTTCTCGCGAACGTCATGGCGGAAGAAGGCAAGCCCCTCGGGCAGCTTGTCGGCGACCTGCAAAAAGAATATGGCCCGCACTACTACGGGCGCCGCGATCTGCACATTTCCGATGAACTCAAGAAAGGCGCTGTGCGGCGAGCCGGCGCCGCTACCACGACGAAGCTGGGCCGGTACAAGATATTGCGCAAAGAGAATCTGGACGGAGTGAAGTTTTTTCTCGATGCCACCACCCACGGCAACGGGGCGGAAGCGTGGGTGCTGTTCCGCGCCTCGGGCACGGAGTTGCTGCTGCGGGTTTATGCGGAAGCCGCCTCCCCCGAACTGGTGGAGGAAATCCTTTCCGTGGCTGAGCAATTCGTACGCCAGGGGTGAACCGGAACCACTGACCACCCACCACTGGTTCGTACACTTTCGCGTCTCGCCAGGCTGCCGAACGCGATAGGATAATGACTGTAATTCTGGGGATGATCACGACCGCTGAAAACACAGCAATTCCCGCCGATTCGGCTGAATCACGGAGCTATAACCGCATCAAGCGGTGGCTCGGCATCGCCGATTTCGGCGTCGGCATCCTGCTGCTTGTCCTGCTCCTGGCAACAGACTGGAGTGGAACTCTGCGCGATCTGGCCTACCGAGGCGCGGAGCAGAACTATTCCTTCGCCGTCTTCCTCTACGTGCTGATGTTGATTGTCCTCAGCAAAGTCGTCGGCCTGCCCTTCGAATACTATGGCTTTCGTCTCGAGCACGAGTATCACCTCTCGAACCAGCGCCTGCGTTCCTGGCTTTGGGACGAATTCAAGGGACTGCTGGTGGGACTGGTGTTGGCCACGATCGTCGTCGAGTTGCTCTATCTTCTGATTCGCCACGTGCAACACTGGTGGATCGTGGCTTGGGCGGTATTTCTTGGTCTCTTTGTGCTTCTGGCGCAACTGGCGCCGGTCGTGCTTTTCCCGATCTTTTACAAGTTTGAGCCGATGGAAAACGAGGAACTCCGCAGGCGACTCGTTCTGCTCAGCGAACGCGCCGGCACGCGCGTGCGTGGCGTCTACAAGTGGAAGCTGTCAGAAAAAAGCAGGAAAGCCAACGCCGCCCTGACCGGACTGGGCGCAACGCGCCGCATTATCCTTGCGGACACGCTGCTCGACCACTACACCGACGACGAAATCGAAGCCGTACTGGCCCACGAGCTGGGCCACCATGTGCACCGGCACATTCTCAAGAGCATTCTCGTGCAGGCGGCGATTACCTTTTTCGGATTCTGGCTGGCGAGCGAAGTACTCCGTTATGCGGTGGAACGCTGGAACATGTTCGAGACCATGTCCGACTTTGCGAACCTGCCGCTTCTCATCCTGGTCGCAACCGTGCTTTCGTTCCTGCTCATGCCCGCTCTCAATGCCTACTCACGCTTTAACGAGCGCCAGGCCGACCGTTATTGCTTCCAATCTGTGGCGGCCATTGATCCGTTCGTGTCGGCCATGAGCAAGCTGGCAGAGCAAAACCTCGCCGAGAAGACGCCGTCACGCTGGGTGGAATGGTTTTTCCATTCCCATCCGGCGATTTCGAAACGCATCGCCGCCGCAGAAGCGTGGGCGAACGCGCACTAAGCCGCTCGCTTCCGGCTGCCAGCTTCTGGGAAACGCGGCGTTCGTGGCAAATTGATTGGAGACAAGCGCGCTTTTCACTTCTGCATTCCGACTTCCGACCTCTGCTTTTCCCGAAGTATTTCCTCCACCCGTCGCGCGTCTTCTTCCGTATCCACGCCAACGGTATCGAAGGGCGTTTCGGCGACGTGGATCTGCACGCCGTTTTCGAGGAACCGCAGTTGTTCCAGGCGTTCGCTCCGCTCCAGTGACGACTCCGGCCACGTCACGAACTTGTCGAGCGCGCCTTTGCGATATCCGTAGAACCCAAGATGCTTGAAGTAGCGCGCTCCCGCGCCGTCGCGGTCGAACGGAATCGTGGCCCGCGAGAAATAGAGAGCGCGGCCCGAGGCGTCGGTCACGACTTTCACCGCACTCGGATTGTTGACGTCGATCTCCGCGCAGCGGGTCTTGAGCGTACCCACTTCCACGCCGGACCCACCCATCACCTCCATCAGGCTTTCGATATGCTCGGGCCGGGTCAGCGGCTCGTCACCCTGCACGTTCAGATAGACGTCCGCCTGGAAAAGAGTTGCGATCTCGTGCACCCGCTCCGTTCCTGAGCGATGCGATGCCGAAGTCATGCGCGCGGCAAAACCGCGCTGCCGGCAGAACATGAGAATTTCTTCGGAGTCGGTGGCAACGACCACCTCGTCGAGAGCGTCACAACGCCGGACGCCCTGATATACCCAGGCCAGCAACGGCTCGCCGGCGATCTGGCGGAGCATTTTGCGAGGCAAGCGTGTCGAGGCCAGCCGCGCCGGAATCACAGCCACAACTCTCATGCGCCGTAGTGTCGCATGCGGACCGCTCGCTTGGCATCCTATTCCGCGTTTTACCCGGAGCCTGCTAAAATCAGTGTGGGACGCGTCCACCCGCGTCTGCGGAATCTTGTGCCCGTTTCCGGGCTCCCCGAAACAGTTCGCTTCCGCGCGTCTGCAATGTGGCGGTGTAGCTCAGGTGGTTAGAGCGACGGTCTCATAATCCGTAGGTCGTTGGTTCGAGTCCAACCGCCGCCACCAATTCTGCAGTCCGCTCGCGTGCGGCCGTTCAGGTCGTCAACTCCAATTCAATCTTCTTGGACTGGCTATCCAGCTTGACGATCCGAAATTGTCGAATCTGGCCGCTGCGCGCCGACTCCAGCTTGGCTTCGGCTGCGGGCGCTCCGCTTTTCCAGCGTGCCTGCAGCATCGAGCCGAGTGACGACAGATCGACCTTCGCCGGGGACGGCGTTTGCGGCGGCGTCCCACTCGTGGCCGACGATGCGATGGTGTCCATCCGACAACTGGCATTCACGCCTTCTCCGAGTTCGACACGCGCGATCCCGTTCGATATTTCTGCCAAGCGTCCGCTGACGACATCTCCCTCTTTGTGGTCGGCGATGTATTCATCGAGCCCGGACGGTACCAGTTGTTTCATGCTCAACCGCATCAGCCGTTTTTCCGTGTCGACGGCCAGCACCTGCGCTTTGACTACCTGCCCGACCTTGACCACTTCCTGAGGATGGTTGATGCGCTTCTCGGCGCTGAGTTCGCTGATGTGGATCATCCCTTCGACGCCTTCGGCCACCTGCACGAAGGCGCCGAACTTCGCGATGTTGGTCACCGGACCTTCGACGATTGCGCCGGGGTAGAGCTTCTTGGCGATGTCCGCCCAGGGATCTCCCAGGGCCTGTTTGAGTCCGAGCGAGATGCGACGCTCGCCGGTGTTGATCCCCAGGATCACAGCCTCGACGACTTCGCCCGGCTTGACCATGTCAGCGGGCGTGCGTACGCGTTTGGTCCACGACATTTCAGAAATGTGAATCAGCCCTTCGATGCCAGGCTCCAATTCCACGAAGGCGCCAAAATCGGCAATGCGAGTAACGGGACCGCGTATGCGTTCGCCGATTTTGTATTTCTCAGGGACGGCGTCCCACGGGTGCGCCTGCAGTTGCTTCATGCTCAGCGAAATGCGCCGCTTGTCGGGATCGATTTTGAGAATCTGCGCTTCGATCTCCTGCCCTGGGGCCAGCACATCGGACGGTTTGTTTACTCGCGCCCAGGAAATCTCGGCGACATGCAACAGGCCGTCCACTCCGCCGATGTCGACAAACGCGCCATACTCGGCCAGGCTGCGCACTTTCCCCCGGACGATGTCGCCTTCCTTCAGTTCGGCGAATCGTTGCTGTCTGGCGGCGCTCTCTTCTTCTTCGGCGATGATGCGACGGTCAACGACAACATCTTCTTCGGTGACTTCGAGTTTGGTGATGCGGCAGCGAATCTCCTGTTCGACCAGCTTCGCCATCTCGGCGGCGTCGCGTGTACCGGTTCGGGAAGCCGGCATGAAGGCGCGAACGCCCACGTCGACGCTCAGACCGCCCTTGACCACGGCTGTCACGGTCCCAACAATCGTCGTTTTCTCGTCGAAAGCCTTTTGCAGTGCGTCCCAATCGGCAGGTCTCTCTACCTTCCCGCGTATGAGTTCGTAATAGCCCTCTGCGTCGCGTCCCTTCACGGTGACAAGAAACTTGTCGCCGGGCTTCGGCGGCTCGCGATCCTTTTGAAACGCCGTCAGGGGCAAGATGCCTTCGCTCTTGAACCCGATGTCGAAGAGCACCGAGTCGGGCGTGACGGAAATGACCGTCGCCTCGCGGCTTCGAGCGGCTTCCTCGGGCTTGCGCGCATGGCTCTTCTCAAACTGCGTGAGGGCATCCGCAAACGATTCTTCTGACTCGGCAGTCGGTGGCAGCGCTGGAGTGTTGGGGTCGGACATGGGGATGGCTTCTCGACAAGGGCCTCGCCTAGCATAACAGGAGAATCCGGGCCCGTTTCTTGACACTCCCGCTTTCCGCCCTTTATTCTTAAGTATTGCTCCCTGCGAGACTTACGTCTCTGTGCGCACTTCCGCGGCCTGCGCGGTATCGGTTGGGGGCGGCGGAGGTTCCGATGCTCATCGAAATCCAGGAACTGGAAACTCACGCGCTCGACTTCCGCCAAGAGTTCAGTCCCGGCGCGATTGACCTCGGACCGGACCTGCGGCAGCGCTCGCTGCTGCGCAGCGAAGGGCGCGCCGACCTGGTCGAGGAACATCACGGCAAGCATAAGGTGATCCAGGATATCCGGCTGAAAGGCCGGCTCGATACGAGTCTGGAAGTGGCTTGTGCACGCTGTCTCGAACCGGTCGTTCATCAGGTGGAACGGGAGTTCGACCTGCTGTATCGGCCGCTCGGAGCCGATGCCGGACGAGATGAACTCTCGGTTACGGATGCGGAAGCCGAAATCAGCTACTACCAGGGCGAAGGCCTGCTGCTGGAAGACGTGCTGCGCGAGCAGGTATTGCTCGCAGTGCCACTCAAAACGATTTGCCGCGAGGACTGCAAGGGACTGTGTCCGCACTGCGGCAAGAATTTGAACGAAGCCCGGTGTTCCTGCGCGAATCAGGTCGACGATCCGCGCTGGGAAGCGCTGAAAGGGATCCGAGAGAAGCTGGAACAATAATTCGGCTCTCAGCTGAGAACTGAGAGCTGGGAACTGAGAACTCAAACATGCCGAATCCAAAACGCCGACACTCCCAGAAACGCACGGCCACCCGCCGCGCACACGATGCCCTGTCGAAGCACGCACTCTCCGAGTGCCCGAACTGCCACGAGCGCAAGATGCCGCATCGCGCTTGTCCCAAGTGCGGCTACTACAAGGGCCGCGAAGTCCTCGAGGTCGAAGAGAAATCGTAACCGGCTCCCTCCATGCCTAGCGTAATCGCTCTGGATGCGATGGGGTCCGACAAGGCGCCGAAGCCGGAAATCGAAGGCGCCTTGCAGGCAGCGCGTCATCATGGCGCGCGCGTGCTCCTGGTTGGCCCCGAACCCCGCCTCAAGGCCGAACTGGCGCGCTATCCCGGCGCCCGGCGCTTGCCCATCGAGGTCGTCCACGCCAGCGAAGTCATTACCATGGACGACAAAGTCGAGGCGATCCGCGCCAAGCGAGATTCCTCCATTCGCATCGGCCTGCGCCTGGTGCGCGATGGCCGCGCCGCCGGTTTTGTTACGGCCGGCAACACGGGCGCCGCCATGGCCACTGCGAAGATGGTGTTGGGCGCGCTGCCGGGAGTCGATCGCCCGGCGCTGGCCGCGGCTTTTCCGACCGTATTGAGCACCGCGGCGGTCCTGCTCGACGTGGGCGCCAACGTCGATTGCGAACCCGGCAATCTCGAACAATTCGCGGTCATGGGAGACATCTATTGCCGCGCGATTTTCGGCATGAAGCGCCCCCGCGTCGGGCTGCTCTCGATCGGCGAAGAAGAGGGCAAGGGCAACGCTCTGACTCGCGAGGCCTTTCAGCTGCTGAAGCAGTTGCCGTTGAACTTTGTCGGCAACGTTGAAGGCCGCGACCTCTACAATGGCCAGGTTGACGTGATCGTCGCCGACGGCTTTGTCGGCAATGTTGCCCTGAAAACTTCCGAGGGAGTCGCAAGACTGGTGCGCGCGGTGCTGAAAGAGACTCTGAGATCGACCATCACCCGGCAGGTGGGTGCTTTGCTCTCGCGCAACGCCTTTTCCGATTTCAAGAAGCGCCTCGACCATACCGAATACGGAGGAGCGCCGCTGCTCGGAGTAAAAGGAGTGTGTATCATCACCCACGGCTCTTCCAATGCCAACGCGATCAAGAACGCGGTTCGCGTGGCCGCAGAGTTCGCCGAGGGCCGGGTGAACGAAACCATCGCACGCGAGCTGGCAGGACTGCGGACGGCCAGCGCTGTTCCGGTCTCCTGACGAGATGCCATTCCCACTATGATCAATTCATCTCCCATCGCTTTTCTTTTTCCCGGACAAGGTTCTCAAGCCGTCGGCATGGGCAAGGAACTGGCCGATCACCATCCTGTCGCGCGACGGACCTTCGAAGAAGCCGACGAAGCGCTCGGCTACAAGCTTTCGCAGCTCTGCTTCGACGGTCCGGAGGAGAAGCTCAGGCTCACCGAGATCACGCAACCGGCCATCCTGACTGCTTCCGTCGCGGCCTTCCGCGTTCTTCGGGAGAAGGGCCTGGCGGCCGACTACGTTGCCGGACACAGCCTGGGCGAGTATTCCGCACACGTCGCCGCTGGAACATTGCAGTTCGCCGACGCCGTGCGCACGGTTCGCAATCGCGGCCAGTACATGCAGGAAGCTGTGCCCGTCGGTATCGGAGCGATGGCCGCCATTTTGGGCATGCCCGTGGACAAGGTTGCTGAAATCTGCCGCGACGCCGCCAACGGCGAAGTCTGCCAGGCGGCCAACATCAATTCGCCCGAACAGATTGTGATTTCCGGACACGCTGGCGCTGTGGAAAGAGCCATTCAACTGGCCCACGAACGCGGCGCCAAGAGAGCGGTCAGCCTGCCCGTGAGCGCCCCCTTTCATTGTGCCTTGATGCAGCCTGCGCAAGACCGTCTCGCCAGCGACCTGCAGGAGATCAATTTTCAGCGGCCGGCACGCCCCGTCGTATGCAACGTTGACGCGGATAGCGTTACGGAAGCCGAGCCGGCTCGCGCTGCACTCGTCCGCCAGGTGACGGGATCGGTGAAGTGGGATCCGTCCGTCCGCTTGTTGATTGAAAAAGGTGTCGGCACATTCGTCGAAGTAGGACCAGGAAAGGTTCTGTGGGGCCTCATGCGCCAGATCGACCGGTCGAAAACCTGTCTCACCGTGGGCGATGAAGCGTCGCTGCAGAAGACCCTAACACAATTCTCTGCTTTGGCGGCCAACAACTAGGGACGGGTGACCAACGGCCGGCTCAGTACGGATATACGGTCAGCGTCTTATCCGATTTCAGCACGAACATACGCGCGCGATCGGCGCGATCATTGACCACGACCTCAACCACAACTCCGCCCTGGATACTGGCTGAGCCAGAGACGCGGTGGTTCTTGACCAAGCCCCATTCCCCGCCCGGGCCCCAGTCCCGATAGAAATCGGAATAGGTGTACTGCGAGAACTTCTGCTGGTGCTGGTGCCAGTCCGGATCGTGCATGTAAATGCCGTAGGCGGCTTCGTAATCCTGTTTCTGGAGAGCACTGAAGAAACGGTCGACGGTATGCTCCGCCGGCCAATTGCGATAGAACCAGCCCACAACTAACAGAACGAGAACGGCGACGACCATCAAGGCGATCTTGATATTTCGCCTTTTCGTTTTCGCCGGGTCGTATTGGGGAGCATCCAGAAGTGTCATAGCGCTATGCCTAGCATAACGGATGGAGGAACGAATTCGCCAAGTGATGCGCTACAGCGGAGGCGCGGGTACGACCTTTTGATGGTCGGCGGTGGTGGCAACAAGATCCTCTGGTTCGCACGCGCCAGAGCCGGTATCGTGCGGGAAATCGGTTTACGCTCACACTAAAGCAGCGTATCAATCTGCCGATGTTACCCACGTCAGCCAAAAATGGCGGTGGCGGCGCGGCGCGCCAATCGCGGAGTGGCGGAAGGTATGAGCAAAATTCGGGCGCTGATCGTGGACGACTCCTCGGTGATGCGCAAGATCGTCGAGCGTTCCCTGCGCCAGGCGGGCATCGATCTGGAAAAGGTGATGGAAGCCAGTAATGGTGCCGAAGCGCTCGGCGCCCTGCGAGACAACCCGGTCGATTTGGTCCTGTGCGACATCAACATGCCGGTCATGGACGGGCTGGAGTTTGTCCGCCAGGCCGCCTCGGTCGAAAACGCCAAGGGTGTTCCCATCGTCATGATCACCACCGAAGGCAGCGAGTCTCACGTGGTACAAGCTCTTTCGAGCGGGGCGCGCGGGTACATCCGCAAGCCCTTTACTCCCGATCAAGTCAAAGAGCACGTACTACCGGTGCTGGAAAAGAAATCATGAACGCCGAGCCAACCACCGCGCTTCACCTCCACCCGGAAAACTGGCTGCCCATCCTCGAACTCTCCGTACAGGAAGTTTTCGAGATCATGCTCGGCTGTCGCCTGCAGCCAGCCAACGTCGAGGAGCATTCCAAGACCGGCGAATTTACCGCCATGGTCGGATTGGCCGGCGCGCTCTGCGGCATCCTCACCGTCTGCTGTGGTTCCGAAGCCGCTAAGCTCATCGCTACCCGGATGCTGGGGCCCGAAATCGCCAGCTCGGAAGGCCAGGTCTGGGATGCACTCGGTGAAATCTGCAACATGATCGCAGGCAATTTCAAAAACAAGCTGGCCGGCATGGACGGTCGCTGCATGCTGAGCGTTCCCACCGTCGTCACCGGCGGTGAATACAGTTTCCACTCTCTCGCTGACGGCGACGCTATGTCGACCGTCCTGCTCTTCGAAGGTCAGCCCGTCATCATTCGTCTCGAACTCCATAGCTGATTTCTTTCGGGGAAGCTTTTCCCCAGGAGGAAAACCTTGCCGGGATACCGCGTCCAACCCGGCAAGGTTTTCCTTGATTATGGATCCTTAGTGTTTTCACATTCGCCTCGAGCATCTACAACGCTAAGTCGTTGAGAACCGGGCCACAGCAAAGGGCTCAGTTGGTTACAGGGTGGCGTCCGGCGTGCTCCTCCCGTTGTCGAAGGAGCCATCGTGGACAGCGGATTCTATGCATCCTGCGCCGGTCTCAGAGCGCAAAGCCAGGCGCTCGAAGTGACGGCGCACAACCTCGCCAATCTCAGCACCAACGGATTCCGCAGCCAGCAGCCTTCATTTCAATCCCTGCTGGCGGTGGCACGGCCATCGGTTCCGAACGTTCTCAATCTTGCCATCAATAATTTCGGAGTACTCGAAGGGACGCACCTCGACCTGGGCGCCGGCAATCTGCAGGCCACGGGGAACCCGCTCGATGTGGGAATCGAAGGACCCGGTTTTTTTGCCATTCAAGCGCCGCAGGGCACCCGCTACACGCGCAACGGCAGCTTTCGTGTGGCGCGCACGGGTCAGTTAGTAACCGAATCAGGAAATCCCGTCCTGGGTGAGAATGGCGCTCCCATCCGAGTGCCGGCGGGCGCCGTCTCCATCAGCGCCGACGGCACGCTCTCGGCGAACAGCGCAGTCGCAGGAAAGATCCGGCTGGTCGAGTTTCCGCCGGACACCAAACTGGTTTCCGACGGCGACACTCTGCTGCGCGCGCCTGACGGCGCGGGGCAAGCCGCGAAGCAGACTTCGGTACGCCAGGGCGCGCTCGAATCGTCGAATGTGAATCCCATCCAGGCGGTCATGACCGTGATCGGAGTGCAGCGCGAAGCCGAAATGATGCAGCGCGCACTGACGATGTTCTACAGCGAATTCAACCGTATCGCAGCCAACGACGTGCCGCGCGTGTAGCGCGTAGAGGAGGAAAGAATGTTCCGATCTTTGTTCACCGCAGCCAGCGGTATGCAGGCGCAGCAGTTCAATCTCGATACCATTGCCAACAACCTGGCCAACGCCTCGACCGCCGGATTCCGCCGCCGCCGTTTGCAGTTCCAGGATCTGCTCTATCAGAACATGGTCATGCCCGGCACCGCAGCTACGCAGCAGACCACGGTCGCCGCCGGTTTGCAGATCGGCCTGGGCTCGCGCTCGTCGGCTTCGGAAATCATCCAGCTGCAGGGCGACCTCAGCCAGACCGGGAATCCGCTCGACCTGACCATCGAAGGCCAGGGGTTTTTTCAGGTCACGCTGCCCAGCGGAGAGACCGCGTACACGCGCAGCGGCACGTTTCACATGGACGCCCAAGGCAACGTCGTTACCGCCGACGGCAACCCGCTCGAACCTTCGCTGACCGTCCCGCAGGGCGCGAGCTCTATCACCATCGGTAGCGATGGCACGGTTTCCGTCACCCTCGCCGGGCAGTCGGCCGCGCAGCAGGTGGGCAACATCCAGCTGGCGCTGTTCGCCAATCCGGGCGGGCTCAATAGTATCGGCAAGAACCTGTTTCTCGCGACTACCGCTTCCGGCGATCCCATCGTCGGCACGCCGGGCGGAAGCGAAGGCCTGGGCGAACTGCAACAGGGCTACCTCGAACAATCGAACGTCAGCGTAGTCGACGAATTCATTCAGATGATCGTGGCGCAACGCAGCTACGAAGCTAACTCGCGCGTGGTACAGGCCGCCGACCAGATGTTCCAGCTGGTGAACAATCTTGGTCACTAGGAGTGACGCTATGATCGCAGGCTCTTGGTTTGCATTCTGGTCCGGAGCCGTCAAGGCCAGCCTGGCGGTTGCGGTTCTGTCCGCCTGCCTGCTGTCCTCCCAAAACCTACGCATGCCGATGACACCCGTCTCCAGGGACGAAGTCCGGAATGCCATCGCCGCCGAACTCCGCGCGCGCGGAGTTCCCGGAGATGAACTACCGCAAGTGGCCGACGTCGATTTACCCGCGACGATTCCGGCCGCCGCCGGGCGCAGTATTCGCGTTACCGCCTCTTGCTGGGATTCGAATCTCTCTCGCGCGCAATTCCGCCTCGAATGCCGCGAGCCGGGACAATGTCTTCCTTTTCTCGCCTATGTCCGTGCGAACCCGTCCAGCAGGCTGGTCGGCCCATCCTGCCAGGGGACGACGAGTGTTCGCCGCTCGAGTTCGAACGCCGCGGCACGAAAGGCTGTCGTTCGCGCCGGCGACCGCGCCACCGTTGTCTATCACGGCACGAGCATGCGCCTGACATCGGTTGTCACCTGCCTGGATCGCGGCGCTGAAGGTGACGTAATCCGCGTTCGCAACCAGGACGGACACGTTTTCCGGGCCCGCGTCTCGACCGCGAATTTGCTGGAAGCTCTGCCCTAAGGGGAAGCAAAGATGAAGAAATTTCTCTGTTGTCTGCTGATCGCGACTGCGGGCTGGCTGAGCGCTTCCGACCGCTCGTCCCGCGACGTCAGTCTTGAAAAATACATTGCGCGCGTCCAGACCGCCGAAGCACCTCCCCCTGCTCAGACGACGGGCAGCCTCTGGCAGGACAGCGGACGCATGGCGTCGCTTTCCATGGACTACAAGGCACGCACTTCCGGCGATCTGATCACCGTGCTGGTGGTGCAGGACGTGACCGCGTCGAACGGCGGAACCGTTGGCACGGATCGCAGTTTCACCGCCAGTTCCGGTGTCGATGCGTTGCCCGGCAAACCGAACACGGGTGGCATAGCCAATCTCTTCGGCCTGCATTCAGCGGAAACCCTTTCCGGCAAGGGCCAGGCCACCACGACCTCCAAATTGCGCACCAGCCTGGCCGGGCGCGTGGTGGCCGTGCTCCCCAGTGGAAACCTGATCATTGCCGCCGAACGTTCCATCGTCATGAACAACGAGCGCCAGACGATTGTGCTGCGCGGCGTGGTACGGCCCGGAGACATCGGCCCCGACAACACCATCGTGAGCAACGCCATCGGCAATCTGGAACTTGAATTGAAAGGCAAGGGTGTGATCTCTGACGGCACGCGCCCGCCCCATCCGCTGCTGCGCGCCATCCTGCGCATTCTGAACTTCTAGGAGAGCTATGAAAGCTGCTTGCGCTGCTGCGCTTCTCTTCATGACCTCGGTGGCCGCCTTCGCCACGGACCCCGCCCAGATCAAGGTCCGCGACCTGGCCTCGGTCGAAGGGGTCCGCGAAAATCCACTGATCGGATACGGCATGGTCGTCGGACTGAACGGCACGGGCGATCGCCGTCAGACCGTATTCACGACACAGACTCTTGCCAGCGTGTTGCAACGCATGGGCGCGCAGATTCCCGCGGGCGCCGTGCGCGTGAACAATATCGCCGCGGTCTTTGTGACGGCCAGCCTTCCGCCGTTTGCCCGGCCCGGTACGCAGCTCGATGTCACCGTCTCCTCGATCGGCGACGCCAAGAGCATCGAAGGCGGCCTGCTCCTCCTGACACCGCTCTACGGGGCGGATGGCCAGGTGTATGCCGCCGCGCAGGGCCCGGTCGCGGTCGGGGGATATTCGGCGGGGGGGGCAGGGAACAGCAAGCAGGTCAATCATCCGACCGTCGGGCGTATTCCTTCCGGGGGCCGGGTCGAGCGCGCGCTTAATTTCCGGTTCGATCAACTCACGCCCGTCAACCTCCTGCTGCGCGAGCCTGACTTTTCGACGGCGGGAGAAATTTCCACTGCCATCAACCGCGAGTTTGGACACGAAGTCGCCACTGCCCGCGACGGTGGCCGCGTCGAAGTGAACTCGGGAGCGACCGGGGTCACGAATCTCACCACCGTGATGGCGCGCATCGAAAACCTGGCCGTCACCGTTCATCGCCGCGCTCGGGTTGTCGTCAATGAACGCACCGGCACGGTCGTCATGGGACAAGACGTGCGCCTGGGCGCGGTTTCCATCCTGCACGGTGGATTTTCGGTGCAGGTTTCGACCGAGTTCCAGGTGTCGCAACCGCCGCCGCTGTCGCAGGGTAAGACTGAAGTTGTGGGCCAGCAGGACGTCCAGGCCAAAGATGTCTCGGCGCGCCGCGTCGAGATCAGTGAGGGCGCCAGCGTCGAGCAACTCGTCAACGGCCTGCAAACCATGGGCGCAACCGCGCGCGACGTGATCTCGATCCTGCAGGCCATCAAAGCCGCCGGCGCGCTTGACGCTGATTTGGAGGTGATCTGATGAATCCGTCGATTCAGGGTCCGGTGCCACAGCCCGAGCCCACAAAGTTCCTTCGGGTTAAGACGAAGGCGGAGAAGGCCGCCTGCGATTTTGAGGGGGTCCTGCTCAGTTCGCTGCTGGAAAAACTGCAGACCACCTTTGCCGGCGCCCGCGAAGACGACCCCTCGGGAAGCGGCAACTATGCCGCCATGGGCACCCAGGCGCTGGCGTCCGCTATGGCGGCGCGCGGCGGCATCGGCATTGCACGCATGATTCTGCAGCAGTGGCAAACGAAAGTACCCGAATTGAAGCACACGGAAGTGCCGTCCGGAGGCTAAAGTCCGCCCGCGGGTCGCCGATCAAACCATTAGGCCTGCGTGTAGCGCCCGCTCTCTATGGGCGCCTGCATTAACGCCGGTTAAGGAAAACGCCGATAGGTAGGAGTAGAAGGGATCGGTGGTGGTTATGAGAGTCGACCTGAGGACGTACGGATTCGGTCCCCCGGAAGAGAAGAAGACGGAACGCGGCACCACGGCGCGTCCGGCAGACCAGGCAGCGAGTGAAGCGAATTCGCTTGACAAAGCTCGCCTATCGTTTGACCAGGCGCGAGTGCAGTCGCTCGAAAGCCAGGTGCTGGCGCAGCCGGAGGTGCGGCAGGAAAAAGTTGACCTGCTGCGGCAAGCCGTGGGCAAAGGCGAGTATGCCGTCAGCGAAGGCCAGATTGCGGATGCCATGATCGCAGATCTGTCGGCGGGCAGTGCCGGGCAGCACGCGGGGTAACGTGTGGAACCGCTGATCACCAACCGGCTCGATCCCGCGCTCCTGCGCGTGATTGAAAAGCGTGGCGGCGACCACGAACCCCCTCCCCGTCGCCGCCGCTCCGCTCCGCCAGAAACCCCCACGGAAGAAGAAAAGGTTGAAGCGGAAATAACGCAGCACAAATTGGACGACCTGGCCTAGTTATGGACTCCCACCTCCCCCAGCTTGCAGCCTTGATCGAGACCAGGCTCCTGCTCGTCCGCAACCTCGCCGACAGCCTCGAAGCCAGCCGCTCCGCTCTGCTTTCGAACGACGCAGAAGCGATCGCCCGCGGCGCCGCTCATCAGGCTGAACTATGCCGGCAGTGGGGACGTCTGGAAGAGCAGATTCGACAGGAACGCGAGCAACGGTCCGGCTACGGAAGCGGGCAAACCGGGAATGAATCGCCACAAGGCATGGCGAAGCTCGAAGACGAGTGGGCGGAACTCAGTGCGCGCATCCGGCACCTGACTCGCGTGCACTTGTCCTTGCTCCGCCACCTGAACCGCAGCCTGGCGGTGCTGGCTCGGGTGGCCGAGAGTTGCGCGCCAACATACACGGCGGGACCGCTTCCGAGCGACGCCGGGACGCAGGTGGGAGGCTGACCATGTCGGGACTCTATGGTTCCTTGTCGGTCGCTCTGAGCGCATTGCTGACCAGCCAGCAGGCGCTCGAAACTTCCGCCAACAACGTCGCCAACGCCAACACGCCGGGATTCACCCGGCAGCGGCCCGTTTTGGTCCCTGGAGATCCCGTGGTTCTCGGCCGGCTGAGTTTTGGTACGGGCGTGGTGCTGCAAAAATTGCAGAGCCTGCGCGATCCCATCCTTGAACTTCGCCTCAATCAGGAAACGCAGGGCGAGGGGAAACTCGATTCCATGCTGAGCGCGCTGCAGCAGATCCAGGTCAACTTCAGCGGCACCGACTCCGGCATCGGCGACGCCATCAGCAAGTTCTTCGACAGCCTGCAGCAGCTTTCGACCGATCCCACCAATCCTTCGCTGCGGCAGGGGGTGCTGACGGCGGCGGGAAACCTCGCCACTGCCTTCAACACCACCGCCAAGAATCTCCAGAGCCAGCGCGGCAATCTCGATTTGAACGTGGTGCAGACAGTTGGCGACATCAATACACTTACCGCGCAGATCGCCAACGTGAATCAGCAGATCGAGAACCTGGAAAACGTACATGAAGATGCCAGCGCCTTCCTCGACAAACGCGGAACCCTGATCCGCCAGCTCTCGAGCCTGATCGACGTCTCGGTCATCCAGACCGAGCATGGCATCACCCTGACCACGTCGAGCGGGACGCCGCTGGTCGCGGAATCCCGCAGTTTCGCCCTCTCGACTTTGACCGGCGGCGGGGGAATGCACAGCGTATTTTCCGGCACCACCGACATCACGGGCTCGATCTCGGCCGGGAAACTCGGCGGCCTGCTGAGCATGCGCGACACCCAAATTCCCGCGTTGCAGGACAATCTCGATCAACTCGCCTCCGGCCTGGCGACGGCGCTGAACACCGCACATCGGGCCGGGTTTGACCTGAACGGCAATGCTGGCGGCGATCTTTTTGTGCCTCCCCCGGCGGGGGGAGCGGGCGCCGCCGGCGCTCTGGCCGTGGCCATCACCGACACCTCGCTGCTGGCCGCCAGTTCCGATGGCACACCCGGCAGCAATGGCAACCTGGCTACTCTCTCCGCCGTGCATGACCAGGCAGTCGCCGGCGGACAGAAGCCCCTCGACTTCTACTCCCACATCGTGTTTCAGGTGGGCAGCGACACCGCGAACACCTCGGCCGACCTCGACGCGTCGCAGCTGATCCTGCAGCAACTGGAAGACCAGCGTTCTTCCATTTCCGGCGTGTCGCTCGACGAAGAGGCGGCCAACATGATCCGCTATCAGACGGCCTATCAGGCAGCCGCGCGCGTGATTACGACCGTCAACCAGATGCTCGATGACGTGGTCAATCTCGGGAGGTACTGATCTCATGCGCGTCAATCCCAATCCCGTTTCCGACTTGCTCGCGGCTCTCAATCGTTCGCGCCAGGACACGCAGGACGCGCTGCTGCAACTGTCCTCCGGCAGGCGAGTCAACCAGCCTTCCGACGATCCCGCAGCGGCGGCGCTGCTGATCGACAACCGCGACCGCACCACCTTCACCGCGCGCTATCAGCAAAGCCTAACCTCGTTGCAGGGACAGTTCCAGACCGCCGACTCGACGCTCAACTCGGTCGTGCTGGCGCTGCAACGCGCGCTAACCCTCGGTATCCAGGGCGGAAACGGTACGCTCTCCGATCAGGACCGGGCATCGATCGTCAGCGAACTGCAGGGCATTCAGGACCAACTGCTGTCCCTGGCCAACACCACGTTCCAGGGACGCTACCTATTCGCCGGCACGCAGACGAACACTCTGCCCTTCGTGCTCGACAACACTCAGCCGTCGGGAGTGCGCTATGACGGCAACGATGCCGTGAACACGGTCCAGATCGGCGATGGATACCGTCTGGCGTCGAACAAGCCCGGGTCGCAGATTTTTTCCGCGCCGGGCCATGATGCGTTTCTCGCCATGACCGGCCTGATCCAGTCGCTGCAGGCGAATACGGGCGTCGATACGGCGGTGGGAACCCTGCGCGATGCCTTCGACTACGTCTCCGGGCAGCGCGTTTTCTACGGCAACAGCATGAACCAGGCGCAAGCGCAATCGACGTATCTTGGCTCAGCGCAACTTCAGCTCAGCTCTCAGGAGAACACGCTGGGTGGGGCTGACGTTGAGGCGGCGGCGAGCCGGCTGGTGAACTCCCAGAACGCCACCAACGCAACCCTGGCGGCGATCGGGCGGATCTCGCAGTTGAGCTTGTTCGACTATCTCCAGTAACCAGATTCGGTTCAATCGGGGCCAGCAAAAAAGAGTAGTGGTGAAGGTTTTCACCACTACCCACGAAGATACTCGTTCGAATGGCTTGCGAGATCTATGGCGCTATGTTGAGAATCACCGGGATGGTCATCGATTTCGCGGGATTGGCGAATTCGATGACGTTGATTTGCGCCGTGTAGCTTCCCGCCGAAAGGCCGCTGGCATTCACGCTCACGGTGACGTTGGTGGGCGTGAAGCAACAGCCGTTGGTTGACGGTGAGACGGTCAGCCAGTTGCCACCCTTGCCTTCGATCGCAATCGGGGTGAAGCGGATCGCCGCGCCGGAACTGGCCACGGAGATCACCTGGTTGGCGGGGTTGACTCCGACGTGGGTACTGAACGTCAGAGCCTGCAACTGGGTGAAGACCGGATCGCCAACCGTGGTCACGACCGGGATGGTCACGTTGCCAGTCTTCGTCTTGACCAGTTGCTGGCCGACGAAGGTCCCGGCAACCTTGCCCTTGCCCGGCAGCTTGCTGGTGGTGACCTGAACGGTGTAGGACCCAGCATCGACGCCCTTGACCGGTGTCACCTTGACCCACTTGCCGGGGTCTCCGGTATTGACCGAGACGGTCCAGTTCAGTGGTGTGGCGGTGCCGCCGTTGCGGATCTGGATGGTCTGTGCCGTCGGATTGGCGGTGGTGCCGGTGACCAGCGAGAAGCTGGTTTGGCCGGGCAAATTGTCGAAGAAGGCTTTGCTCGCAGCCACGACATTCAGCGTCACCGGGACGGTGAGCGACCGGGCAGGATTAGCAAACTCGGTGATGATGATTTCACCGAAGTAGGTTCCAGCATGGAGCGTTGGCGCGTTCACGCTGACGGTGAGCGGATACGCCGCGAAACAGCAACCATTGGTAGCAGGAGAGACAGAGAGCCATGCGCCTCCCGTCCCCGTGGCGGCCAACGGCGTGAAACGAATCGCCGAATTGTCCGATGCCGTCACCGTGAGGATCTGCGGCAACGGATTGGCCCCGCCGAATGGCATGACGAAGTAGAGGGGGTTCACCTGCGTGATGACTGAATCCCCGACTGCGACCGTGACATTGACGGTTGCGGTCATGCCAAGGTCAGAGACGAAGAGGAGTTGCCCCAGGTAAGTGCCGGGGATCACGCCGCCGCCCGGCAAAGCGGTCTGAATCACGGTGACGGTGATCGCCTTGGGAGCGGTGCCGGTGAGGGCCGAAGGCTTGAGCCAGGCGCCGCCATCGGCGGTGATCGGAGTAACGGTGAATTTCAACTTTGACGTTCCACCATTGCCGACCTGCAGAATCTGCGGCGTGGGTTTGGCGCCCTTCTTCATGGTGAAAGACATCTGGCCAGCCAGGTTGTCGAAGAATGCGCCGGAGGCCGCAACGGTGAGGGTGACGGGGATGGTCATCTCGCGCGCCGGATTCGCGAATTCGCTGATGGTAATTTGTCCGGTGTAGACGCCGGCTGCGAGCGAGCTGGCGTTCACGCTGACCGTGATGGGATACGGCGCGAAGCAACATCCACTGGTTGCGGGGGAAACGGACAGCCAATTGCCGCCCTTGGAAGTAACCGCCGAGGGCGTGAAGCGCAGCGCAGCGTTATCGCTGGCCGCGACGGTAAGCGTCTTCGGAGGTGGATTGGCACCGCCGAAGGGCATGGTGAAGGAGATGGGGTTCATCTGCTCGAATACCGAGTCGCCGACAGTGACCGCGACCGGGATGCTGCTGAGGTCGCCGGTTGTTTGCAGGAGTAGATGGCCGACGAAGGTGCCGGCGATCAGGCCGTTCCCCGGCAGCAGCGATGGATTAATGCTGACGGTGAGGCCAGAGGGAGCAGTCCCGCTGGGGGCCGAGGTAGTGAGCCAGGCGCCACCGTCGGATGTGGTTGGGGTTACGGTCCAGTTCAGGGTTCCGGTACCGCCGTTGCTGATCTGAATTCTCTGCGAGACTCCGGTGCCACCCTTGGTAAGCGAGAAGCTCAGTTTGCCAGGAAGGTTGTCGAAGAACGTGCCCGATGAGAGCACGGTCAGTGTGACCGGGACGTTCATGGACCGGTTCGGGTTGGCGAATTCGATGACCGTAACTTGGCCGGTGTAAGTTCCCGCCGCCAGTGTGCTGGCGTTGAAGCTGACCGTGACCGGGTAGGGCGCGAAGCAGCATCCGCTGGTGTTCGGCGAGATCGTGAGCCAAGTTCCACCTTGGCCGGTGGTGGCGGTCGGTGTAAAGCGAACGGCGGAATTGTCGGCGCTGGCGATGGTGATGATCTCAGGCAGCGGATTGGTGCCGCCGAAGGGCATGGTGACGTTGATGGGATTCACCTGCTCCAGTACCCCGTTACCGACGGTGACAGCGATCGGAATGGTACTGGTATCGGTGCCGCTCTGGAACAGCAGTTGGCCGACATAGGTTCCGGCGATTGCGCTACCGCCAGGGAGCAGAGCGGGATTGACGCTCACGGTAACGACTGAGGGCGCGGTTCCGCTGGAAGCAGAGACAGTCAGCCAGTTCGCGGTGTCAGAGGTGGCCGGAGTCACGGTCCAGTTGAGAGTGCCGGTGCCCTTGTTTCCAACCTGGATGACTTGTGGGCTGACACCGCCGTTTACCTTCAGCGAGTAAGTGAGTTCTCCGGGCAGATCGTTGAAGAACGCGCCGGCGTTCACGATGTTGAGGGTGACGGGCACGGTCATGGAACGTGCGGGATTGGCGAATTCCGTGATCGCGATCTCACCCGTGTAGCTCCCGGCTGCGAGCGTGCCGGGAGTGATAGTGACGACAAGACTGTAGGGCGCGAAACAGCATCCGCTGGTGTTGGGAGAAACGGAGAGCCAGTTTCCGCCCTTGGCGGTGGCCGCCACGGGAGAGAAGCGCATGGCGGAATTGTCGGACGTCTCGACAACCAGGACCTGGGAGAGCGGATTGTTGCCGCCGAACGGCATGGTGAAGCTGAGCGGGTTAACCTGCTCGATGATCGAGGCGCCGACGTGGACGGCCACCGGGATGGTAGTCGTGTCCGATCCGGCGGTGAAGGTTAGAAGTCCGACATAGGTGCCCGCGGTGGCGCCGCCTCCGGGAAGGTTCGCCTTGTTAATTCCAACGGTAATGAACGAAGGAGCAGTTCCGCTGGCGGCGGAGGTAGTCAGCCAGGCCCCGCCGATGCCGGTGGTGGCAGCGACGGTCCAGTTCAGCGTGCCCGATCCGCCGTTGCGGATCTGGATCTGCTGTTGCGCCGGGTTGCTGCCGCTGGTCTTGAACGAGAAGCTGAGCCCGCCGGGGAGGTCGTCGAAGAACGCCCCGCCGGAACCTGCGATGGTCAGTGTTACCGGGATGGTGATCTTGTTGCTGGCGTTGCCGAAATCGGTGACGACGACTTGTCCGGTATAGGTGCCGGCGGCCAAGCCAGCAGCATTCACGCTGACGACGACCGGGAGCGGCGTGAAGCAGCAACCACTGGTGGCCGGCGACACGGCCAGCCAGCTGCCCCCCGAATTGGTGCTCGCGACCGGAGTGAAGCGCAGCGACGCACCCGTGCTGTTGATGGTGACGATCTGTGGGAGCGGATTGGCTCCGGCGAACGGTGAGGTGAACGACAGAGCCTGCACCGTTTGGAACGTCTGGGCCTGAAGCGGGCTGGCGAAGGCAAACAGTGAGATCAGGGCAAGAAGGGCAGCGAGAACGTGAATGCGATGAGCTTGCGAGGCAGCAGTCGACATCTTAGCGCTCCATTTCCATGAGATCGTCGTGCGTTTTCCGGCGCCCCACGCGCCGCGGGTCTGGTTCACCTACTACCGGATTCATGTCGCAATGCGTATTCGCGCGGGAAAGACCGTCATGGAATTTGGACGAAGTTTGGGCCTGGCCGAACGAACCGGTCAGACTCAATCAGCGCGGAGATTCGCAGCCGAATAGGCAGCGGTGTGGATCGCTACGGAGTCTGCTGGCTTGCAGATCGGGCCCAGGCAGCCGAGGCGTCGAGGTGCGCGCTCTCGGCCTGCAGGCGGGAGCGTTCGGTGAGCAGCCGGGCATGCAGAAGAGGAAGTGCCTGCCGGAGTTGTTCGAGCAGAAGATGGTAGCGGCCCAGTTCTTCGGACAGTCGTGGGTCGGCGTCTTGCGCCAGCCCAACCCGCGTCCATTCGCCTACACGGACGATTTCGGCGAGCACCTCCGCCATCTGCTCGGCGGTCAGTAAAGGCGAGGTTCGCTGCAGTGCATCGGCGAACTGACCGAGCTTCTGGTTGACTTCTCGAATTGCTTGGACGGAGATGTCTATGCTTTCCACTCGGAATTCCCCTCAGAATCATGTTGGTCCACGCGAGGCCCGGCGTGCGTGGGGCCGTTCGGAGCAGGCGACGGAACCTGCTGCCGCTCCACCTCAAGCCAGACCTCGCGCACGGCGAGGATCTGTTTCCGTTGATCTTCCAGAATTTCAGCCGATCCTTTGGAAGCGGCGAACAGAAGGTTCCCGCGCACAATGTCGTAAAAGTGATCGAGAGTCCGTGCCACCTCGCCGCCGTTTTCGAGGTTGATCGTTCCCTGGAGCTGGCCAACGACTACAAGGGCATGATCGAGTTCGCGAGAGCGGCGTTGGACATCGCGCGTGGCGATGGCGTCGAGCGCCCGCTGCAGGTCGCGCAGCAGCTGGTCGTAGAGCAGGATGACCAGGCGTACTGGATTGTCAGCGGCAATCTCGGACTCGCGATAGGCCTGGATTGCGTCCATATCACTTTGTGCCCAACTGGCTGTTGATCTGCTGTATCAGCAGTGGATACTGGCGGAGCATCGCATCCACCTGGCTGTACTGAGTGATGAGAAACTGACGGCGATCGGCCAGGCGCGCTTCGAAGTCGTTGATACGGTCCGTCAGGTCACGCTGGTTCGCGGTGTTTTCGTTGATGTTGGCACTCAAGAGGCCCGACGTGGGACTGGTCAGGGAATTCAGATCGCTGCTGAAGTTGGCGCCGAAACTGCCGGTAGTCGCCGCTTGAAAGAACGACTGCACCGCCGGGAAATTGTTGGTGAGCGCGTCGTTCAGCTTGGTGCTATCGACGGTCAGAGTTCCGTCGTCTTGCATGTCGATCCCCATGGAGGCCAGACCCACAATTCCGTTGTTCCCGGTAACGGAGAAAGAAACGTCGGAGAGCAGGGAGGTCTGCAGCGAGCGCATAGCGCTGTTGGCGGCAAGTGATCCGGCGCTGCCGCTGGCGTCCGTCGTGAATTGTCCGTTGATATTCTTGATGACGGAGTTGTACGCCGCAACGAAGTCGTTGATGGCCTGGGTGATCCCGGTGTTGTCGTGAGAGACACTGATCGTGACCGGCGTGCCGGAATCCGCTCCCAGCAGGTTCAGAGTGACGCCCGAAATTGCGCCGGTCGCGGTGTTGTTGCTGCTCGACAGCGGAACGCCGTCCACGGTGAAGTTCGCATCAACGCCGTCGGCGGACTTGTGGAAAGCGAGTCCGGTACCGTTCGCGCTTACGGCAAGGTCGCCCGGCGCGCCGCTGGTTTTGCTGACCAGAGCGAGGCGCGCCCCATTGCTGTCGTTCAGAACGCTGGCCTGAACGCCATAGTCGTGCGAGTTGATAGATGCCGCAAGCTTGTCGAGAGTGTCGTTGGTGCCATCGATGGTGATCGTCTTGCTCGACTGTCCCACTGCGATCGTAAAGCTGCCATGTGCCAGCGTGGTCGAACTGTTCGCCACCGGATCGGTGTAGTACGAAGACACTGTGGCCAGGTTGCTGACGACGACCGTGTGGACGCCCGGGACAGCGTTGGACTGAGCGCTGGCGGTCACCAGGTCCGGCTGCGAGGAAGCTGCTGTCAGTCCGGCGAAGACCCCGGTGAGATCGGAGAGCGCCAACATTTTATCTTTGAGGGCATTGACGCCGCTGCTGAGCGAATTCAACGCCACGGCCTGTGAGGCCAGCGTGATCTGCTCCTGCTGCCAAATCCGTTCTGGAGCCTGCTCCGCGTAAATCAGCTGGTCCACCACCGCGGTCACGTCAATACCGGTGCCCGAGCTCGCAGAGCTTTGATTGAGGTTCAAACTTCCAAGGCTTGTGCTCATGGTTGATAATCCTGCACAGCGCTACTGACTCTCTTCGCAGCCTGTTGTGGCGCCCGGACCTCCCGCGCCTTTTTCTTCCAGCATCTGTCGAATAAACCGGGCTACGCTCAGTACTTGTTCGCTGGGGATCTGCCGCACGATGTCCCCGCTCTTTTTGTCCGTAAAAGTGACAATGACGCCGTCACTGCCATCCCATTTCACGTTGACCTCGTTCTGCGTCTCGGGAGCCGGCGCGACGGGCGGAACGGACGGCGTGACGGGCACAGATGGTTTCCTGGCTTGCGGGCGCACACTCGTAGCGCGGACCGTCGCGGCATCCGGGACGGCGGGAGTATCATTCGGCCGAATTGGATCCAGCACCATAACGGCTCCGGGAAGAACCGGAGGCGAGTGTCAGCCCGCCTCCGGAGTCCGGGTTACTTGAGCAGCGAGAGAACGCTCTGCTGGTTCTGGTTGGCTTGCGCCAGAGCCGAGATACCTGTCTGGTTCAGGATGGAGAACTTGGTGAGGTTCGCCACTTCCTGAGCGATGTCGGCGGCGCGAATGCCGTCTTCGGCAGCCGTCAGGTTCTGGGTCTGGTTGTTGATGACGTTGGCAGCGGACTGCAGCCGGTTGATGGCCGCACCCAAGTTGCCGCGGGTGTTGGCGACCGACTGAATCGCATTGTTGATGTTGACCAGCGCAGCCTGAGCCGCAGCCGCGGTGGTGAGTCCGGCTGATCCTGCGCCGCCCGTCAGGGTTGCGCCGCTGGAGAAGCCCAGGTTGGCGCCGGTCTCAGTGGAGACGATGGCGTTGCCGCTGGCGCCTGCCACTTTGGCGGTGAAGGTGACCGTCGAAGCTCCAGCGACGGCGGAGACATCAGCGTTGGCGACCGTTCCGACGCCATAGGCAACGCCCGCGCCGGCTGTGCCGTTCACGGCCGCAGCCAGGTTGGAAAGCGAGGCCGACAGGTTCGCGCCAATCAGCACTTCGTTGGCAGCCCCGGTCAGCGCGGCCACAAACTTGTAGGTTGTGCCTGCGCCGGACCCGACTGTCACAGTGTCGTTGGCGGCCGGCTGGCCGATGGCGCTCAGCGTGTTGCTGGCGTTCGCGCCCAGGCCGATGCCCAGCGAAGAAATCACGCCCGTGGTTGCCGAAACCGTGCTGGTTCCGGTGCCGGTCGAGTCGCTCAGGAAGATGTCGATCGCCGTCGCGCTGAACACCTGCGTGCCGTTGAACGTGGTGTTCGACCCGATGCGGTCGATTTCCGCCTTGATCGCCGTAAACTCAGCGTCCAGGGCGCCGCGCTGTGTGTCGGATACCGTTCCGTTCGCCGACTCGGTGGCCAGCGTGACGGCGCGGTTGAGGAGGGTGGTGACCTGCGCCAACGCACCGTCCGCCACCTGCAGTTTGCCAGTGCCGTCGTTCGCGTTGCGCGAGGACTGCGTCAGGGCCGAGATGTTGGCTCGTAACCCGTCGGCAATCGCCAGGCCGGCTGCATCGTCCGCGCCGCTGTTGATGCGCGAACCCGAAGACAGTCGGAACAGAGTCTTCTGCAATCCCGCACCTGTAATCGACAACTGGTTTTGCGCGGCCAGGGACGGAATGTTGTTGAGAATGCTGAGTGCCATTTTGGTTCTCCTTGTGGTTCCGTTCCTGGAACCGCCCCCAAACCCTTGCTGGAGGCTGCGTTCCGCTTCACCTTCGGAACCCGTTTGCTTTCAAACAGGACATCGGCACCCTGCATGAGGGCTTTATTTCCACAGGTACTCTCCGACGTAGCCCCACGGTAACCAGGCCGCCAACTGCTCCATTCCTGCGCGGAATCCCGAATCTGCCGATGTTTCCTTATGCAGGGATCGTGCTCCACGACTCCCTGGTGACAAAACCATGATTCAGCTGACGCGCCTCAACAATCATCCCCTGGCCCTGAATTCGGATCTGATCAAGTTCGTCGAACAGGCGCCGGACACGGTGATTACCCTGGTGACTGGGGAGAAGATTGTCGTGCGCGAGAACGCGCAGGAGGTACTCGACCGCGTGGTGCAATTCCGGCGCTCCGTACTGCAGGGAATCATGCTCTGGTGGGACAACCGTTCCGCGCTTCCTCCAGTGCTGGGAAACGACAACACAAGCGCGGATGAGAAATAGGAGATCGCTTGGATAAGGCAACCCTGGCCGGTCTCTTCTTAGCAGTCGGCGGCATCTTATTCGGGTTGATGTTGGAGGGCGGAAACCTCAGCCAGATACTGCAGCCCACCGCCGCTATGATCGTATTCGGCGGAACCCTGGGCGCCATCCTGATTCAGTTTCCTTTAGTGGTCGTCCTGAACGCCTTTCGTCGCTTGGCCCATGTTTTCCTGGAGCCCGGCGACAACGCCCGGTCCACGATTGACGTACTGGTGAAATATGCCAATCAGGCGCGCCGCGAAGGCATCGTCTCGCTGGACAAGGAACTGGCCAACATTCGCGAACCTTTTCTGCGCCGCTCTCTCATGCTGGCGGTCGATGGAACCGAACCGCAGGAACTCCGCAAGATCATGGAGCTCGAACTCGACAATCAGGAAGAGCAGGAAGAAAAAATCCCGCAGGTGTTTGAATCGGCGGGCGGATTTTCTCCGACGATCGGGATCATCGGAGCGGTGCTGGGACTGATCCAGGTGATGCAGCATCTCGACAAGATTGACGAAGTCGGCAAGGGCATCGCAGTGGCATTTGTGGCGACGATCTACGGCGTGGGCGCGGCAAACTTGTTCTTTCTTCCCACCGCAGGGAAGTTGAAGATCCGCATCCGCGACGAACAGGTGATCCGCGAGATGACGCTTGAGGGCGTGATCTCGATTCTGGAAGGGATGAACCCGCGCATGCTGGAAGCGAAGTTGCTGGGGTTCCTGGCCGATGCGCGGGAACAAAGCGCGGACACGGTCACGGCGAGCGCATGAGCCGCCGGCGGAAGCGGGGAGGCCACGCCAACCACGAACGCTGGCTGGTTTCCTACGCCGATTTCATCACCTTGCTCTTCGCATTCTTCGTGGTACTCTACGCGTCTTCCCAGGTCGACAAGAGAAAAGTCGGCAAGCTGGCCATGGCGATCCAGGTCGCATTCCAGGAGATGGGAATCTTCCAGGCATCAACGACTCAGGTCCCAATAGACCTGGAAGAGCCAATGCCATTCACCCGGGTGCAAACGATCGAGAACGTAAAACGCAACACCAACCTGGGGCAAGTGGCAGGACGGCCCGAAGACGGACCGGGTGCGGGAGAGGGGAACGGCGACCTGGAGCAGCTCCAACATGAACTGGAGGAAGCTCTGAACGTCGAAATCGGCCGCAAAGAGATTGCCATGCGGCGCGAACCCGACGGCCTCGTCATCAGCCTGCGCGAAGTCGGCTTTTTCGAGAGCGGGTCAGCGCAGATGAAGACAGCATCGCAGCCCGCCTTCGATCGCATCGCCGACATCCTTCACCAGCGCAAGTACCGGCTGCGCATTGAGGGCCACACCGACAACGTTCCCATTCACAACGCGCAGTTCGCATCCAACTGGGAACTCTCCACGGCCCGGGCCACGGAAATCGTCAGGCTCTTGATCGTGCGCGACGGATTCGACGCCGCCGGATTGAGCGCTGCCGGATACGCCGAGTACCACCCCGTTGCAAGCAATGCAACCGCGCCAGGCCGCGCCATGAACCGGCGTGTCGATATCGTCATTCTCCGGCAGGAAGCGCCACCGGGCGCGGCCGCACAAGCAGGCCTCGCTGGCAGCATCGGTCAACAGCAGAAGCCGTCTCCGACGGGTCCGCAGGCCGCCTATAACATCAACTCCAGATAGAGGGCTCCGGCGATGGGATTCTCGCGATACGCAGGAATTTCCCGAAAGCCTCTCCGCCGGTAAAGAGCAATCGCGTCCTGCATTGAAGACGTAATCGTGTCGAGGCGCATGCGCTGGTAGCCGGCGACGCGCGCTTCTTGAATGATGCGATCAACCAGCAATCCGCCGACGCGCTTTCCGCGGTAGGCCGGACGCACGTACAGCCGTTTCATCTCACAGACGCCGCCCTCGAGTCGGCGCAGAGCCACGCATCCCGCAGCTCCTCCCTCGCACAATGCCAGCAGCAGACGTCCGGCGGGCGGCGCGTAAGCGCCCGGAAGATTCTTCAACTCGTCATCGAAGCCTTGAAACCTTAGGCTGAAGCCGAGAGAAGCAGCGTATTCAAGAAAGAGCTCACGGCATTGAGCGATCTGCTCCGGGGATGTGGCTGGAAGAATTTCTACACTGTCACGAGCCGGGGGAGGCACAGAACCTCAGTGCGAGCCGGAGAGTTGCGCCGACACGGCGAGCGCCGGTACCGGCTGGTAATCGCGATTGGTGATATCGACGATGGTCCGCCCGATCAGCGTAGCCCTGGCTTCCGAGTGCATATGCACCGGCAAGGTGAACCCGTCGATGTCGGCATATTCCTGGTAGAAGTCGATCTTCTTCACGAACAGTGACGGCGATTTTGCCACGCGCCCTTCCACTCGTACCAGGCTGCCGCTGCCTACATCGAGAAAAATGTGGCCTTTGAACAGTCCGACCCGCTTCTTACGCGGCTTAACCTGATAGACATGGAGCGTGCGGTCGCCTTCCTGGATCACGCCCTTATAGGAAAACTTGTAGTTCTCCGGCCGGAGAGCAGTGGCTGCAGGATCGTCCTTCTGTACGTGCTCCACTTCCGACTGCAGCAGTCGCGTGATCACGTTCGTCTTCACGAATCCGTCGCCCTGAAAGCGCAACGACTTAAAAGTCAGCGTATGCGGAGCGGTGAAGCTGCGCTCCAGTTCGAATTCTCCGCGCTGCGCATTGTCCGGCAACTCGGCCCGGATCACCGTTGCCGCCTTGTATCCCGCGAGCATTTGTGCCTGGCGCGCCGAACGTTGCTGGTACGTTGAGAGCGCGAGTTCCGGCGCCATGCGCGGCAAGGCAATGGGGGCTGTGAAGTTGACTGTCGGGATCGAAGAGGCGGGCAGAAGGGGACTCCCATCGGCAGCGAACGACAGGATCGCCGGCGCGTCGGGGGAACTCGCGCGATTCAAACTCTGCGCGTGGAGAGCGGGCCAGCTGGCTATGAATGAAAGAACGAATGTGAGACGGCGCATGAAGAAAGTCTGGTACATATTTTATAAAAGATTCCTCAGCAATTGAAAAGTAACGGTGGTGACACGGGGAAAATCCGGCGGTAACGCGTCGTCAGCAAACAGCGAGAGCGGGGCCTCATCGCCTCACTCATAGGATGCACCCAAATTGCATTTCGCACCATAGATTTGTTTGCGTGGGGATGGACGGTCCAAGTAAGATTTCTTCCACTCCCATGTCTGACGTGATCTTGAGCGAGCCCCCAACCGTGACCGACTCCTCGACCGACCAAACCAGGCCTTCGGTGGAAGTCTTTGCCGTATATGGCGTTGAGCCGGAAATGCAGGCCTACGCCATGGCGAAATACTCGCGTTCGGCGCTCTCGATGAAGGAGTCGCTGAAGGAAATTACGCAGCAGAAGGCGGAGAAGTTCCTCAATACCTTCTACTTCCAGTACGGACACCGGTCGATCGCGGATCTCGCGCACATCGCACTTGCGATTGAGCGCCTGTCAATTCTGGCAGCCATTGTCATCGCCGACGAGCAACGTTGGGATGGCCAAGAGCGCTCCACTCGCTATCAGGACTTCAAGAAGAGCGGCTACTACACCCCAGACTTCGGAACCGATGCCGAGGCTCGCGCTCTCTATCGGCGGACCCTCGATGGCCTGTTCGTCGACTACCAGCGATTGTCGGAGACGATGTTTGAGTACCTGCGCGGCATTACGCCGAAGCCCGCTGACATGAAGCAGGACGCCTACGAGCGAACCTTACGCGCCCGCGCCTTTGATATCTCACGCTACCTCTTGCCGCTGGCGACAAACACTTCGCTGGGAGAAATTGTCAACGCGCGCACGCTTGAGACGCAGGTGGCGCATCTGCTCTCGCATACGCATACGGAGGTTCGTGATCTGGGAGGCCTGCTGAAGAAAGCGGCGATCTCTCCGGCATATAACGCCAACGAAGAGTCTCTGCGGGTGCTGGTCGATGAGATTCGTCGTGTGTCGCCGGAATTGGCGGATCGCGCAGAACAGGAACTGCTGCGCGAAGTGCGCGTGGCGCCGACTTTGGTGAAATACGCCGATCCGAATCGGTATGAGATCGAAACGCGGCGGGGCCTGTGCCAGGCGGCTTCCGAGTTGATGCGCGGAGTGGAGATCGCGCCCGCTCCGCTGGTGGACCTGCTGGATTCGGATCCACTCGAGATCGAACTGGCCTGCACGCTGCTCTACGAGCACTCTCATTATTCCTATCGACAGCTTCGAGAGGGAGTGGACGCAGCAGGGGAATCCCGCCGCCGCGAGATTATCGAACTGGGCTTGCGGCATCGCGGCAAACACGACGAGATGCTGCGGGCATTTTCGGCCGGACAACAGTTCCGCTTCGACATTCTGATGGATATCGGGGGCTTCCGCGACATGCACCGCCACCGGCGCTGCGTGCAGATCATGCAGGACTTCACGACGGCGCATGGGTTCGATACACCTCCGGAGGTCGATGCTGCGGGAGTGCGGCGTGAGTACGACGCGGCGATGGAGCGCGCGCGGGCGGCGGTGAAGTCGTTGGCGGCGAGCAGCAGCGAAGAAAGCCCCCAAAACGCGCAGTACGCGATCCCCCTCGCCTTTCGCAAGCGGACGCTCTTCAAGATGGATTTCGCCGAAGCTGTCTACATATCGGAACTGAGGACCACGCCCGCTGGGCATGCGTCCTACCGCAACGTCGCATACGCCATGTATGAGGCCGTGGCAGTGAAATATCCTGCCTTGGCAAGGTATTTCCGGGTCCATGACGTCCGGGAGCCAGTGGACTTGCTGAAGCGCTAAGAAGCGAGAGACGGGCGCCTTGCCGGCAATTCCGCAAAATCGTTCCTTAGCTGTTTGCGTCAACGGCGTCCAAAATTGACGCCGCTCAACTCCGAACCCTAAAATCACTTCACCGATGCCCCTCTACGAATACCAGTGCAAAAAGTGCGGACACCGCTTCGAAAAGATCCAGAAGTTCTCCGATAAGCCCATCAAGAAGTGCCCCGAATGCGGCGGCGCGGTCGAGCAGCTGCTCTCGGCCCCAGCCGTGCAGTTCAAGGGATCAGGCTGGTACGTGACGGACTACGCCAAAAAGGGAGCGGCGCCTTCTACCGCGAGCACGGAAAGCAGCGGGTCCAAAGAGTCCGCCAAAGAAACAAAAGAAACGAAAAAAGAAGAGAAGCCGAAAGCGGAGAGTTCGCAAAAGAAACACAAGTAATCACATCGGGTCATTCGGTGATCGGGTCATCAGGTGATTGGAACCACGATCAGGCAATCGTGCGATTCGAGGTATTCGGTGAGCTGAAGCAGCGTTCCAGCAATAGTTCCATCCCGGACCTTCAATACCCGATGACCCGATGGCCCGATCTGCCCGTTGAATCCTTCCTGTAGCCTCAGCATCTAAAATGTAGTCGTTATAACGACTAATGGAGGACGCCATGATCACCATTCGGCGCAGCAAGGAACGCGGCGGCGGCGACTACGGCTGGCTCAAGACCCGCCACACCTTCAGCTTCAACGATTACTGGGACGAGAAGTGGATGGGCTTTCGCGCTCTCCGCGTAATCAATGAGGACTTTGTCGCGCCCAAGGGCGGCTTCCCGACGCATCCGCACCGCGACATGGAGATCATCACTTATGTTCTCTCGGGCAAACTGGAGCACAAGGACAGCCTGGGTACCGGCTCGGTGATTCTGCCCGGCGACGGCCAGCGGATGACCGCCGGCACCGGCATCCGCCACAGCGAGTTCAATCCCTCGCCGACGGATACGGTGCACCTGCTGCAGATCTGGATCATGCCCGACCAGCAGGCACACCAGCCCAGCTACGAGCAGAAGAGCTTCCCCGAATCGGAGAAGCGCGGCAAGCTGCGCCTGATTGCCTCCAACGACGGCGCCGATGGCTCCGTGAAGATCCATCAGGATGCCAAGCTGTTCGTAACTTTGCTGTCCCCCGGCGACGAAGTGCAGCACCCTCTCGGAAGCAAGCGCCACGTGTGGCTGCAGGTGGCCAAGGGAGAAGTGGAACTGAACGGCCAGAAGCTCAATCAAGGTGACGGCGCCGCGGTGAGCGACGAAAAGAGCGTCACCATCAAGGGGGCGAAAGACGCCGAAGTGCTGCTCTTCGATCTGGCGTGAAGTGCCTTGCGAAGCCGGTCCGCACGACTTTACCTCCACATTTGATTAGAATCGGTCCATGCCGCCGCCTCGTCGGGGCGGCGCTTCGGCATGGAAGATCTGATTCTCGTCACCGGCGGCGCCGGATTCATCGGCTCGAATTTTCTGCTGCAATGGATTGCCGAGGAATCTTCCCGCGTCTTGAATCTCGACAAGCTGACCTACGCCGGCAACCTCAGCAATCTTCGTTCGATCGACAGTCATCCCCGCTATCGCTTTGAGCAGGGCGACATCATCGACCGTAGCCTGGTCCAGAAGTTGCTTGAGCGCGAGTGTCCTCGCGCGATCGTTCACTTCGCCGCCGAGAGCCACGTCGACCGCTCCATCCACGGACCCGGCGATTTCATCCGCACCAACGTCAACGGCACCTTCAGCCTGCTCGAAGAAACGCGCGCCTACTGGTCTACTCTCTCCGACGCCGAGCAGAAGACATTCCGCTTCCTCCACGTATCCACGGACGAAGTCTATGGGTCACTGAGTCCGAGCGATCCTGCTTTCTGCGAAACCACGCCTTACGCTCCCAATAGTCCATACTCGGCATCCAAGGCGGCATCTGACCATCTTGTGCGTTCGTATCATCACACCTATAACCTGCCCACGCTGACCACGAACTGTTCCAACAACTACGGTCCGTTCCAGTTTCCGGAAAAGCTGATCCCGCTGATGATCCTGAACGCCTGCCAGGGGAAACCGCTGCCCGTGTATGGCGACGGACAAAACGTGCGCGACTGGCTCTACGTCGAAGACCATTGTCGCGCCATCCGGACAGTGCTCAAGAGCGGCAAGCCGGGAGAGACCTACAACATCGGCGGCGGCAACGAACAAAAGAACCTGGAGATCGTCGGCACGATCTGCGCCCTGCTCGACGACCTTTGCCCCAACGACCCCGTCGTGCCGCACAGCAAGCTCATTACGTTCGTCAAAGACCGTCCCGGTCACGACCGCCGCTACGCCATGGACACACGCAAGATCGAGCGCGAACTCGCCTGGCGTCCGAAAGAAACCTTCGCGACCGGGATCGGCAAGACTGTACGCTGGTATCTTGATCATGCAGACTGGGTGCGCGACGTCACCAGCGGAAGCTATCGCCAGTGGATGGCGAAACACTACGCCACCGAACACTCGACATGAGCGATTCAAGTCAGCCAACCTACAAGGGCATCATCCTCGCCGGGGGCTCGGGCACGCGCCTCTATCCGGTGACGCATGGCGTTGCAAAGAGCTTGCTGCCCGTCTACGACAAGCCCATGGTGTACTACCCGCTCTCGACACTGATGCTGGCGGGAATCCGCGACATCCTGGTGATCTCCACGCCCGATGACTTGCCGCGCTTCGAGCACTTGCTCGGCGACGGCTCACGCTACGGCATCCGTCTGCACTATAAGTTGCAGCCCAAGCCCGAGGGCATCGCGCAGGCATTTCTGATCGGACGCGAGTTCATCGGCTCCAGTGGCTGCGCGCTCGTGCTCGGCGACAACATTTTCTACGGACACGACCTCGTCAAGGGCCTCCGCGAGGCCACGGCCCAATCCCAAGGCGCCCGCGTATTCGCGTATCCGGTAAACGATCCCGAGCGCTACGGGGTCGTCGAGTTCGATCAGAATGGGAAAGCGCTTAGCGTCGAAGAAAAGCCGAAGCAGCCAAAGTCACGTTATGCCGTCACCGGACTCTACTTCTACGACAATCAGGTCGTGGAAATTGCTGCGGGCCTGAAGCCCTCCGGCCGCGGCGAACTGGAGATAACCGACATAAACCGCGAGTATCTCCGTCGTGGCCAGCTCAATGTTTGCGTTATGGGCCGAGGCATGGCGTGGCTCGACACCGGCACGCACGAAGCCTTGATGGAAGCAGCCCTCTTCATCCAGACGCTTGAGAAACGCCAGGGCCTGATGGTGGCCTGTCCGGAAGAGATCGCGTACCGCAGCGGCTACATCACGGCGGCACAACTCGAAGCCCTGGCCACGCCCATGCGCAACAATGCCTACGGTGCTTATCTCCTGCAGTTGCTGCGGGAACGAGTCTTCTGAATGACAGCGTCTGGCGTTAGCGCTCAATGAGAAAAACCGAGACCACTCTTCCCGGCGTCCTGCTTCTCGAACCACGCGTGTTCGGCGATGATCGCGGCTTTTTCCTGGAAAGCTACAACGAACGGGTCTTCGCAGAGCTCGGCATCCGGGAGCCCTTCGTGCAGGACAACCATTCCTGCTCAGCGCGGAATGTCGTGCGCGGGCTGCATTATCAGATTCAGCAGGCGCAAGGGAAACTGGTCCGCGTGGTAACGGGCGAAGTGCTCGACGTGGCGGTGGATCTTCGCCGCAGTTCATCCACCTTTGGCAAGTGGGAATCGTTCACACTCTCCGGCGAAAACAAGCGCATCCTCTGGATCCCGCGCGGCTTCGCCCACGGCTTCCGCGTTCTATCGGACAGCGCGCACGTGCTCTACAAATCCACGGATTTCTATGCCCCCGAGCACGAACGAACGATTCAGTGGAACGATCCGGACTTGAAGATCGACTGGAAGCTCGAGGGAGAGCCGATCGTTTCAGAAAAAGACAGGAAGGGATCGGCGTTTCGAGAAGCCCCGATGTTCGAGTGAGAATTTGCAACCTGGCAGCGGGCGCGCCACCTCTTCAATTTCCAATCTCAAATTACCAACACAAATTCACTTCAGCCGAAACTCCACACTCACCGTAGTCTCCACCTCAACCGCCTGCCCACTGCTGCGATACGGTGTGTATCTCCACGCTTGCACTGAGCTGGTCGCAGCCTGCGCCAGCACATCTGGCCCCGCAACCGGACGCAGCCGCTTGACGCTGCCGTCCGCAGCGATTAACGCATCAAGAACCACCAAGCCTTCAGTTCCAGCCGCACGCGCCGCTTCCGGATACACCGGGTCCACTTTGTAAAGGATCTGCTGGTCCATAATCTCGGGCGCAACGCGCTGCGGAACGCGCGCCGCCCCATCGGCGGACACGGAAGGTTCCTCCAGCCGATTCCACGCAGTCTGCCATTCCCACCACCCAAAGCCGGCCAGCGCCATCGTAAACGACATCAGCAGGACGAACTTCCACCGCCGAACGCGAATTCGACGCAGGTGCTTTTCTTCTTGCGGCGCAATCTCCAATGCGGCCAGCACCGGTCGCGCGGATTCTTCCTTCGTTTCCTCCGCGGCCTCTTCGCGCGGCGCCGGAGCCTGCGACGCCCAGTAGCGAATCATCTCCCGCTGTTCCATCGACAGGCCGACAAACTGCAGCCCATAATGCAGCCGATCCTGATAACGAACCTGCGCGCGCGCCCGGATCGGCAGTCCGACATTCGGAAGCCGCATCTCCAGCGCAACCGGCTGGCCCGCCATCAACTCTCCCGCAACAATCACTCCCAGACCGCCCTCGCTCAGGTCGGTACAACGCCCGGGCATCGTATTCGGAACTCCCGATTGCAGTGCGATGAGATCCAGGGGAGCGCGGATGGGTCGCCGGGGCACAAGCCGGCGTGACGCCGAATCGAGCGTGGGCGCGAGGGAGGGGGCTGCCATTCGAATGCCTCCGCGAGACTGCTGAGCCTGCCTTTCGGCTGGCGTTACCGCGACGAGTGGCGTTAAGGTGGACAAAGTATATCGGAAATCAAGCTGACTGTTTTCCGAAAAAATGGCTTTCCGCATGATTCGCGTCGGGCCCAGCGACAACGTCTTCGTTCTGACCGGCGCCGGAGTGAGCGCCGAGAGCGGCATTCCGACCTTCCGGGGCGTCGGCGGATTGTGGCGCAACTATCGTATTGAAGAGGTTGCTTCGCCCCATGCTTGGGCGCGCGATCCCACGCTCGTGTGGGAGTTCTACTCGATGCGGCGGCAGGTCGCTGCAGCCGCCAAGCCGAATCCCGCGCATATTGCGCTGGCTGAGTTGGAAAAGAAGCTGGGCGACCGCCTGTTTCTCTGCACGCAAAACGTCGACAACCTTCATGAGCAAGCCGGATCGCGCCGGGTCCTGCACATGCACGGCGAACTCTTCAAGAGCCGTTGCGACTCCTGCCGACGCACGCCGTTCGAAGATCAGGCAACCTATGAACCGCCGACGCCGATCCCGGGTTGTGATTGCGGCGGAAGGATCCGGCCGCACATCTGCTGGTTCGGCGAAGTTCCGTATGGGCTGGATGAGATCTTCACCGCACTCGACCGCTGCACGATATTTGTGGCGGTGGGGACGTCAGGCGTGGTCGAACCGGCCGCCGGCTTCGTCGCACAAGTCGCCGGACGAGCTCAGGCCTACTATGTCGGCCCAGAGCTACCGGTGAACGTGGCAGCTTTCGATGAGAGCTTTCAGCAAAAGGCGGCTGCAATTCTGCCGCAATTATTCACGGTCCTCTAGTGTGGTGTCCCGCAAGTTCATAACAAAAAGTGAATTCAGTCCAGGTTAGCGGCGGTCGGACCTCAGGGGCTAAAGCCCCAGTATTTATGCGGGGCGCATCGGCACGACTCAAGTCGTGCCCTTCCCAAACCGTACTGAATTAATGGCACATATTTCCGGGACGCGACACTAGATGGCCTGCGGCCTAAATGCAGGATTTGGGATCGCCGACCCATCTGGAAAGACAACGGATGTACACGCAGTTCTTGTCGGAGTTGACTGCATTCAACCGGGATACCTCCTCTGCAGCTGATTCTTCCGATTGGAGCACCTTGACGACAGTGACGCAGTTGCCCGGGTGGCCTTCATCGAAGGGAAAATCGATTCTGACGACGGCGTGCACGTGCGGCAGTTTTGAATGAGGCTCATCCATACCCAGGCAACAGCGTTCCACTTACTCCAAATCCCGCCAGTTTGCTCCGACCCCCAACTCCACCACCAGCGGCACTTCCAACGGATGCGCGTTCTCCATCTGCTCGCGCACCAGACGTTGCATCGGATCCGCTTCACTCTCCGGCACCTCGAACACCAACTCATCGTGCACCTGCAGGGTCATGCGCGACTTGAAGCCCCGCCTCGCGATTTCCTCGTCGATTCGAATCATGGCCAGCTTGATCAAATCCGCGGCCGTTCCCTGCAGCGGCGTATTGACCGCGGTCCGCTCGGCGAAGCCCCTCTGGTTTGGGTTCTTGCTGTTGATGTCCGGAATCGGACGTACGCGCCCAAACAGCGTTTTCACCTTACCGTCGCGCCGGGCCTGGTCGAGCGTCGCATCGATGAACGCGCGCACGCCGACATACTTTTCGAAATACGCGTCAATGAACTTTCTCGCATCAGCAGGCGTGATTCCGAGTTGCTGCGAGAGTCCAAAAGCAGAAAGCCCGTACACGATGCCGAAGTTCACCACTTTCGCCGCGCGCCGATGATCGGCCGTCACCATCAGCGGCGGCACGCCAAACACCTGCGACGCGGTCAGGGTGTGGATATCGTCGCCGCGCCGGAAGGCCTCCACCAGGAGTTTGTCTTTCGAGAAATGCGCCAGCAGGCGTAGTTCGATCTGCGAATAGTCCGCGGCCAGCAGCACGTGCCCCGGTTCCGCGATGAACGCTGCGCGAATCTCGCGCCCCAACTCGGTTCGGATGGGAATGTTCTGCAGGTTCGGATTGGCGGACGACAGCCGGCCCGTTGCCGTTCCTGTTTGTCCGAAGGTCGTGTGCACACGGCCACTGCCACGGCGAATCAGCGCCGGCAGCGCATCCACGTATGTGGATTTCAGCTTGGTCAGCTGCCGGTATTCGAGAACGAGTCGCGGGACTTCGTGTTCTTCGGCCAGGCCCTCGAGCACATCGACGGCCGTCGAGATCTTTTTGCCTTTTCCATATTTCACCGGCATCGGCAGAGCCAGCTTCTTGAAGAGCACGTCACCCAGTTGCTTCGGCGAGTTGATGTTGAATTCCTGACCGCAGCGCTCGTAGATGTCGCGCGCCTTGGCCTCGATCTCGCTCTCCAGTTTCGCGGACATAGTGGCGAGAGCGGAGGTATCAATTTTCACGCCCGCGTCTTCCATGCGTGCCAGAACCGACACCAGCGGCGCATCAATCTCCTCATAGACCGACGTCAGCCCCTGTTGCTCGACGTCCTGTCGCAGAGTAGCGGCGAGTCGACCCGTCAGATCGGCAGCTTCCACTAGGCCGCCGCTCATCTTCAAGTTGAGCCGGCGCAACGCAACCTCTGACAAGGCGTGCGATGAGTACGTGGGATTCAGCAGATACGAATAGAGCATCGGATCGTGCCGCACACCGGCCAGCGCCGCGCCCTGCGCGGAAACATAGTGAAGAGCCGACTTCAGATCGTGGATTGCCTTCGGCGTCGCATCGTCTGCGAGCAGTCGATTCATGCGATCGGCGAGAGTCTTGTCGGTCAGCGTGACTTCCGCGCCGGAGCCTGCCGCAATGGACACCGCAACCTTCAGAGCAGGAGCCGCCGCTTCGGACACATCCCCGGGCTGCAAGAGAAGCTCCGACTGTACCGGCTCCGCAGGAGTCTCTTCCTCGATTTCCTCGTCCACAGTTTCCGCGTGCTGCTCCGCCGGAATCGCCACCGCCAGGGGCGCTCGGTCCGGCAGACCTTTGAGATAGTCGTCGAGTTCCGCGACCGTCTTGATCTCGCGATAGTCGCCTTCTCCGACCTCCGCGACCGGCAGCAATTCCTTCAGCAACGACGTGAACTCCAGCTCGAAGAAGAGCGCTCGCAGCGCCTCAGCATCCGGCTCGCCCGCTCTCATGGCCGTCACATCGAGGTCGACCGGGACGTTCGTATCGATCGTTGCCAGTTGCTTGCTCGCCAGCACTACGTCGCGGTTGTTCTGCAGCGATTCGCGATATGTCTTCTTCTCCACTTCGGCGGCACGCTCCAGAGCCTGTTCCACGCTGCCGAATCGCTGGATCAGTTCGACCGATCCCTTGTCGCCGATACCGGGAGCGCCGGGAATGTTGTCGATCGAGTCGCCGCGCAGTGCCATCACATCGACGACGCGCGATGGAGGCACTCCCAGAATCTCCTCGACTTTCGCCGCGTCGCAGATCAGGTTGTCCTTGGGTGGATTCAGGACGAGCACCTTGTCGTCGACGAGCTGCAGCATGTCCTTGTCGCTCGACACGACGTAAACCTGGTACGCCTCAGCCGCCGCTTTGCGCGCCAGCGTGCCGAGCAAGTCGTCCGCCTCATACCCTTCGAGTCCTAGGATCGGGATGCGATAGCCTTCCAGTGCGCGGCGGATATACGGCACCTGTTGCGCCAGGTCGGGCGGCATCTCGCTGCGGGTCGCTTTGTAGCCGCCGTATTCGACTTCCTTGAAAGTTTGCGTCTTGATGTCAAACTTGCGGATCGTCGTGATCGCTTCCGCCTGCTGATCGCGAAAGGTCTTCGCGCCCACGTCGAAAACCGCCGCCAGATATTCCGGCGAGAAATCGTCGCGCAGCTTGCGCAGCATATTGATGAAGACGTAGGTCGCAGCGGTCGGAACGCCCGTCTTGGTCGACATCGGCCGCTGCCGCGCCATCGCGTGATAAGCGCGGAAGATGAACGACATGGCGTCGATCAGAAAAATGCGGCCCTTGCCCGATGTGGAGACGAGCTTCGGTTTCGCAGGCCCGGTTCCTTCGGCGCTCGTCGCGGGAGCCGGAGATTTTGCCGGGGCTGTTTTTTTCGCAGGCACCGCGCCAAGTTTAGCAGTTCGGCAGCGAGTCGAGAGCCGCGCACTAGCGCAAGGCGCTGCGGGCGGAGGCATGGCGAGAGGCGCGTATCATAGGTAGGTTTCAGCAATCGGTGGTTGCTGATTACTGACTACCCGCTACTGGCTACCGGTTCTACATGCTGCCCTTCAAACTGGTCTACAGTGACGACTACTATCTTCCCATCGGCGCGCACGTCTTTCCCGCCGAAAAGTACAAGCGCATTCATGATCGCCTGTTAGAAATCGGTGTCGCCGACGCTGCAGACTTCGTCTCGCCGCGGCCTGCGAGCGATCAGGATGTGTTGCTGGTGCACACACCCGTCTACGTCCAGAAACTTAAGACGGGAACACTCAGCGCGCGCGAGGAACTGGAATTGGAAGTTCCCTACTCGCCTGAACTGGTGCGCGCCTTTTGGCTGGCCGCGGGCGGCTCGATGCTCGCCGCCGACTACGCGCTCAACGATGGCGTTGCCATCAGCATCGGCGGCGGTTTTCACCACGCGTTTCCGGATCACGGCGAAGGCTTCTGCATGATCCACGATGTCGCCATCGCCATTCGCCGCATGCAGCGGGATGACAAAATCCGCACCGCGATGACCGTCGATTGCGACGTGCATCAGGGCAACGGAACCGCGGCAATCTTCGCAGGCACAAGAATTCCAAGCGATCCGCTTCCGTCGGTCTCGGCTTCGACCCTGAATCCAACGCGGCCTGCGAAATTGCGCAGTGCACATGCGGGGGACGTCTTCACCATCTCCCTTCACCAGGAAAACAACTATCCCGCGTTCAAGCCGCCGTCCTCGATCGATGTCGATCTGCCCGATGAAATCGGCGACGACGACTATCTCGCGTGGCTCGACAACGCGTTGAGTTCCGGCCTCCGTCAGTTCGAACCGGAGTTGCTCTGCTACATCGCGGGCGCAGACCCGTACTGCGAAGACCAGCTCGGTGGACTCTCGCTCACCATTGAAGGGTTGAAGAAGCGCGACGAACTCGTCTTCCGCGTCGCCAAAGCGCGGGGGATTCCGGTGATGGTCACATTCGCAGGTGGCTACGCGCGCAAGGTGGATGACACGGTGACAATCCACTGCAACACGGTGATTGCGGCCAAGGAAATCTTTCGTCAAAACTGAGCGCTAAACACCGTCCTGTGCCGGCATGTTGTGCGCCGCCAGCGGCCAGAAGATGAGCGGGACCTGCAAGTCCATCGCGGCGTGGACGAGCATGGGGAGGAACAAACTTCCCGTGAGCACATAGAGGCCAGCCAGAATCAGTCCGCCCGCACCCGTTTTCAACACACCCTGCCAGCCCTGGTACAGGTGTGCCATTCCGAAGACGAAGGATGTGAGGATCGCAACCGCGGCCATGGAGAAGTGCGGAAGGTGAATATAGAGGCCGAGATAGTAGAAGAGAAATCCACGATATGCCAGTTCCTCAGAGATTCCAGCCCCAACGCTGACCAGGGCGAACCAGCGGTGTTCTTCGACGGTGTTGGGAAGCATGACGCCCACCTTGTCGTCGAGTTTCGCCCGGAGCTTTTGTGCCTTTGTCCGCGCGCGGAGAGCAGATCGCAGCAGCAGTCCGACGAGCGCCGCTCCCAGTCCGGCCGTCCACCACCAGGAGCGGGGCGCACAGATGCCGAGACTCGCTCCCGGCACTCCACCGAGACGCCACAACCCGCAAAGCGCCGCAATGACTGCGATTTGCTCGACGACCAGGTTACGGAAGAGGCGAACCTTGATCCGAGACTCGCCAACCTGGAGCCGCCTGCGCGCTCGCTGATACTGCAGTCGCCCCAGCCAGGGAGCGACCAGGACCAGGAAGGCGGCCAGGACGTGCGCGACGATCGAAGCGGAGAGAGAGTTCATAAATGAAAATGTATATTTGCATTTACATAATGTCAAACCTTTACTGTAAAATTCCTCTGTGATGCGGAAAACCGTCCTTCCCGCCCTTCAGGAACGCAGCCGTAAGACATTGGTGCGGCTGCTCCAGGCCGCTGTAGAAGTTTTGAATCAGGACGGAATTGAGGGCGCTACGATTCCGCGCATCGCCGCTCGCGCCGGCCTCACACCCGGCGCCATCTATCGCCGCTTTCCCGACAAGGATGCTCTGCTTCAGGAGGTCTGCCTCCGCGCCCTGGAAAGCAATTACCGCCACACCAGCGAATTGCTAAAGCCGGAGAAGTGGAAAGACAAGTCCCTGGCGGAAATCTGCGGTTACGTGATCGAAACCACGTTAAAAGGACATACCCAACATCGCGGGTTGCTGCGTGCTCTGACACTCTTTACGCTGCAGCATCCCGACGCCGCCTTCGTCCGCAAGAGCGAGGAGCTGGAGTGGAAGACGTTCCAGTTGGTGAATGAAGTGTTGCTGGCACGGCGCGACGAAATTCGTCACCCCGACCCCGACTCTGCAATCCGGTTTGCAATGTTGATGGTTGGTGTGGCCGCACAAGGAGTCATGATCCTGCCCAGGGACTCAAAACACTTCTCCCGCCTCATTCCCGACGTGGAAACCAAGCTGCGACGTGAACTGCCTGAGATGGTCCTGCAATATCTGGGTTGTGAAAGATAGGCAGTCTGCTTCGGCGGGCGTATCCGCAAGCGCTGTTAAAATAGTCGTGCATTTATGTTCGAGAATCTCCAGGAAAAACTGCAGCGCGCGTTCAAAGCCCTGCGCGGGCAAGCCGTCCTCACCGAAGAAAACATCGACGAGGCGCTGAAACAGATCCGGCTGGCGCTGCTCGAAGCCGACGTCAACTTCAAAGTTGTCAAAGATCTCATCGACCGCATCCGCGCGAAGGCGGTAGGGCAGCAGGTGATGACCGCGCTTTCGCCCGGCGAGCAAGTTATCAAGATCGTCCGCGATGAGCTGGTCGAAACCCTCGGCAAAGACACCGCCAAGCTCAAGTTCGCCTCGCAGCCTCCGACCGTTGTGCTGATGGCGGGCCTGCAGGGTTCCGGTAAAACGACCACTTCTGGCAAACTTGCAAACTGGCTCAAGAACGGCGGACATCGTCCGCTGCTGGTTTCGGTGGACGTCTATCGTCCGGCCGCGCGCGAGCAGTTGAAAGTCGTTGCGGCAACGATCAAGGCCAATCTTTACGAAGGCCAGGTCGAAGAGGCGAATACTGCGACGGTCGAGCGTCTCGCCAAGGAAGCGCGGCGCGAAGCGGTCATCTCCGGTTGCGATGTGCTCATCGTCGACACTGCGGGCCGTTTGCATATCGACGACCAGCTCATGGACGAGATGCAGTCGCTCAAGCGGATGCTCAATCCGCAGGAGATCCTGTTCGTCGCCGATTCGATGACTGGACAGGACGCGGTCAACTCCGCCGACGAGTTCCACAAGAAGCTCACGCTCACCGGCGTGGTGCTCACCAAGATGGACGGCGACGCACGCGGCGGCGCGGCGCTTTCGATCCGGCAAGTCACGGGACAGCCGATCAAGTTCATCGGCGTGGGCGAAAAGTACGATGCGCTCGAACCGTTTCATCCGGACCGCATCGTGTCGCGCATTCTCGGCATGGGCGACATTCTGTCGCTGATCGAGAAAGCCGAATCGCAGATCGACAAGAAGAAGGCGACGGAACTGGCGAGCAAAGCCTTGACCGGCGATGGCTTCTCGCTCGAAGACTTCCGCGACCAGCTGCGATCCGTGCGCAAGATGGGATCGCTACAGAGCATCATTGGCATGCTGCCTTCGATCGGCGCGTTTCAGGGCATTCAGAAAGCCGCCGACAAAGTCGACGAGAAACAGATTAATCGCGTCGAAGCGATCATCAACTCGATGACGAAGTACGAGCGCGATCATCATGAAGTCATCAACGGAAGCCGGCGCAAGCGCATCGCGCGCGGGTCGGGAACCAGCGTGCAGGAAGTGAACAACCTGCTTCGCCAGTACGCGCAAATGAGAAAAATGTTCAAGCAGATGGGGAAGGCGAGTTTTGCGCGGCGGCTGGCTGGGATGAAGCTGCCGGGAATGTAATCGTCGTTCGTCGTTCGCGATTCGCGAGTGAAGTGGAACCTCACCCAACGACAGTGACCAACCACTACGACCCCCGACTAACGACCGACGACCACGACCAACGACTATGAAGTGGCGCTCGCTCCAGGAATCCGAATCCGGGCCTGACGTGCGCCCGTTGCGCGAGCAGTTTGCCGAGCGCAAACTGCTAATCGCCAGATACGTTCCGGCCGACGTTCAGGCAGTTCATGACCAGGCCGTGGCTGCATTGAAGGCTGAGGGATACGCGTCCAAAGCGCTCGGAGTCGGCGCTGTCGCGCCTCCCTTCGAACTTTGCGACCACAATGGCAAGCGCGTCTCCTCGTGTGATCTGCTGGGCAATGGACGGCTTGTCGTCTGCTTCATTCGCGGGCGGTGGTGTCCCTTTGACGTCGGACAACTGGAGGCGATGAGCCAGATCGCGTCGCAGATCGAAGCTGCGGACTCGTCGATCGTTGCCATTTCTCCGCAGAGCGAGAAGCAAGCGTACTTCATGCACGACCAGCACAAGCTGCGCTTTCCTCTGCTGGTCGACGAGAAGAACGCAGTAGCTCGTCAGTTCGGGCTGGTGTATCGCGTTCCCGAAGAGCAGCAAGCAATTTATCAAAGAACATTCGTCAATCTGCCGTTCGTGAACGGCGATCCGAGTTGGGGACTGCCGATTCCGGCCACGTATGTGATTGAGCCCGAAGGGACAATTCTTTTTGCCTCGGCGAACGAGGACTATACGGAGCGTCCGGAGCCGCTGGAAGTCTTGAGCGTAATCGAAGCAGTTAACTAGTTGGTAACGTTGGTACCCCTTCCCCTCCCCCTTCCCGAGGCAAAATATCCGGAATCAACAGGTTAGGTCGGACAATCCGGGCAAAATCTTGAACCGCAAGGGGTTAGAGGCAAAATATTCCGGACAAAGGAGTTAGAGGTGGTTCAGGCTCAGGTCTTAGCTTCTAGCTCTTGGCTTTTAGCAAGCACCGTGGCTCACGCTATGTTGTCAATGAGCTATTGAGTATTATTTTTCATTATCTTATAGGGTGAGGAGTGCTTTGTCAAGGGCCTGGATCACAAGGAGGAGGTCACGCGCGGCCTCGCCAATATGTCGTGGCACTCGCGCGAGTTCGTGGTCAAGGATTGCGACGGGCGGCTGCTGGCGTTTGGGGCGAGGGTGTAGTCACATCTCTCGGGCCAGCCACGCACCGCATAAGGCGCGTGGCGAAGGACCCCACGTCCGTAAGAAGAGGCTGTTACGGAACTCCTCTTTCGCCCCTTCGGGGCTCACTTATCTCCCACTTCTGCCCCACGGCTTGCGCCGTGGGCTGTATTCTTTCGCCGCTTCGCGGCGAAAGTGCTGCAGTTGCTTCCACTCGTTCCGCTTGCATTGGAGTTTCGTAACAGACTCAAAAGCGAGACGCGGGCAACGGCGGTGCCTACTCAAGGCCAACACGTCGGATCAAGTCCTTAAAGCGAGGGTCGTTGCGCATTGCGTCAGGGAAAGGTTCTACTTTGATCCACGTCAAAATATTGGACTTCTCCTGGTACGCTCGTTCGAACCACGCAAACGCCTCATCGTAATCGCCGAGGCCCACATAAGCCTGAACGAATGGAGCGGCCGGAACGTACCCCTTCTGTCTACGTCGATTCAATTCGTCAATCAAACGAAGCGCATCAGACCTCCGGCCTGCGTGCCCGTACGCTCTGGCCAGGACACCAATCACGCCAGGGCTTCCATGAGTGAGGGATAGGGCTCGCTCGAGTGGCGGGATGGCATCTTGAGGTTTCCCTTCTCCAACAAAAGAGAACCCCAGAAACCAAAGGGCAGTAGCGTCGTCGGGTGTCACTGCCAAAATTGCGTTCAATTCATTGATCGCTTCATCGTAGTGACGTGCCGAAAAGAGAATCCATCCAAGACTGGTACCAGTTACCGCCAGCGGATCCAGTTCTCGGGCTCGCTTCGACCACTCCATAGCCTCTTCTGTACGTCCCTGGGAAAGCAGCCACTGGGCGAAGCCCAGGTGGGCCTCAGCATCATTCTGTCTCAACTGAAGCGCCCACTTATACTCAGCCTCGGCGTCTCTCCAACGCCACTCTCTTTGGTAAACGCTTGCCAATTGAACATGCGCCTTGGCGAGTTCAGGGTCTAATTCCAGTGCTTTGCGGGCCGCACTGATCACCTTGGCACGTGCTTCACCGGGTGAGCCGCCGACAAAGACCGTCCCGAGCTCGGCGTACGCGTCCGCCAGGCCGACATAAGCCTCGGCAAATCCCGGCTCCCGCCTTATAGCGTCATTGAAGTAGCGAATGGTCTCCTCAAGGTCGGAGGCGTTATTGCTCTTGCGCAATGCGAACTCGCCTTTGAGATAGTTCTCATAAACTTCCGGCGAGATGTGGCGCGAAGCGACGAGCCTCGAGCGTTCTTGCTCGGTAACTGTCACCTCGACCTTCCTTGCGATTGCCTGCGCCACATCGCCCTCGAGCGTAAGCACATCTCCCAGCGCGCGATCGTAGGATGCCGACCAGAAGTGTTCGTCAGTTGCGGCGCGAATCAATTGAGCGTGCACGCGAATGCGATTGCCCTCCCGAATTACGGATCCCTCCACAATTGCGTCCACACCTAGCGCTTTAGCAATCTCGGGGATTGATAACTGCGTTTCCTTAAAGCGCATCACGGAGGTGTGAGACACAACTCGGAGATCGTGGATCGCGGCAAGCCGGCCAATCAGCTCCTCTGTCATTCCGTCAGAGATGTATTCCTGGCCGGAGTCCCCGGAGAGGTTCTTCAAGGGCAATACGGCGAGAGACTTGATTTTGGGAGCTGCACCGTCCACCGCGCGATATCGGGTCGCCTTGTACACCATGGCAAGCAGGACGATTAAGGCTACTCCGCCCAGAACAAACCAGCGAACGGCATCCCCGGTCCGACGTGTACCGTCGTTGTCCGTATCCACCAGTGCGTCGGCCTTCGGCTCTCCATCTACCTCCCCAGTCTGCAGTCGGCGGCTTTGCAGAGGAGGTTCCGAAACAGCGTCGGCGCTTTGTTCTTCTTTTGGACCAATGATTGGCGCGATGAAGCGGTACCCCTGGCCACTCACCGTCTGTATGAATCGTGGCGTCTCCGCGTCATCCTTCAAAACCTGGCGAATCTTTCGGACCGCGCCTCTGATGCTGTTATCGGTGTCGAGGAACGCACCCCGACCCCAAATCCTCGAAACAATCTCGTCCCGAGTTACGATCTCACCACCGTGCTCAAGCAGGAGCACCAGAATTTCGAGGGGGATACGTTCCAATTTCAGCCGATGCCCATCGCGGCGCAAGCTGCGGGCGGCGACGTCAAGCTCGAAGTTCTCGCCGAATCTAATCGGCTCCTGCGCTCTGATCGGGGGAAAAGCCACTGGAACACCTGGGAGGAAGTGGAGAGATTTTACAACAACTCAGAGCACTGATCTAACCACAAATGAACTCTGTAACTTAGCGCGACACAAAAATTAACACCCCGACACATCCATCGCTATGGACCGGCAACCCGCGTCGTCGCAATGATGCCATTCGCGCACTGCGCTGAACAGTCGGAGGAAGGGCGATGAAAACAGTAAACGGCAAACCCATGAGAAATTCCGGGCTCTTATGCCTGTTGACGCTGAGTCTGTTGCTCGGGTCAGCAACCGCAAGAGCCGATGTAGTTTTGGACTGGAACGAAATCGCAGTGAACACTGCCATCGCGAATGGTCAGAATCCATTCGCCCAGGCGCGCTATGCCGCGATCGTGCAAGTTGCTGTATTCGAAGCGGTCAACACGATCAAAGGCGACTACCAACCATATCTCGGAACCATACCAGCGTCGCCTGGAGCCTCAGCCAAAGCAGCAGCCATCCAAGCGGCCTATCGTGTTCTTAGCACCTATTTCCCATCCAGCCAAGCCGCGCTTGATAACGCGCGTGCCAACTCGCTGGCATCCATACCGGACGGCCAAGCCAAGGATGACGGCATTGCGACTGGGGAAGCCGCAGCTTTGGCCATGATCGCTCTGCGTGCTAACGATGGCTCGTCGCCCCCACAATTCAAGGTCCCGGGCCCACCGGTTCCTGGAGAATGGCAGGCGACACCGAGTTGTCCTACCGTGAACGGAGTTCAGGTCGGAATCGCCTTTCAATGGCAATTCGTAACTCCGTTCGGGATCGCGAGCGCCAGTGACTTTCTCCTCGATCCGCCACGCACACTCACGAGTAACCGATATGCCCAGGTGTACAACGAAGTGATGACGGTGGGCAGCCTCAACAGTACCGAGAGGCCACCAGATCGCGCGGATGTCGCTCTCTTTTACGCAGCCTCTTCACCTACTCAGGCGTTCAATCAGGCCGCCCGGCAGGTGATCCAGGAAAAGGGCCATTCGCTGTCCGAAAATGCTCGTGCTCTTGCCCTGATCAATATGGCGATGAATGACAGCTTGGTGGCGTCATTCCTCAACAAATACCACTACAATTTTTGGCGTCCCGAAACAGCCATCCACGCGGGCGACACCGATGGGAACCCGAAAACCAATCCTGATTCTGGCTACGCCCCATTCATCGTGACTCCATGCTTCCCGAGCTATCCCTCAAACCACGGAAGTGCAAGCGTGGCGGCCGCCGAGGTCCTGAGACGGATTTACGGTGAAGCTGGGCATGCGATCACGTTGACCAATCCTGCCGTGCCCAACATCGTCTTGCATTACACCTCATTCACGCAGATTACGGACGATGTCTCCGACGCACGCGTCTACGGCGGGATTCACTATCGAAGCGACCAGGTGGCAGGCGCACGCTTGGGAAAAGCCGTGGGCACGGCCGTCTACAAGAGCAACTTGCATCGCGCCACGCACGATGATCAATGAGTGGCCAGCCCGAGAATGACTCGCCATTCGCGCCCTGCGATCCGGCAATCGTGTGGTGAGTGGCACGAATGGCGAGCCCGACCGGGTGCGAGCGTGGCCTCGCAGCCTGCAGTGAGCGCAGTCGAAGAATCTCGCGATTTTCGAGGCGCGGGCCGTGCCCCAAATCGAACAAACGGATCGCTCGCGTGCTCCGCTCATCATCGGCTGTACTGTTTCCGGTTTGAGCCGTCATACCGGCTCGTTCGCAGGCAGCACTTCTTGAAATCCGGGTTCTCATTCCCACCTTTGCAAGAGCCGAAAAGGGTAGGGATTGAGCGTCGCCAGGAGCTGGGGCAATCGCTGGCGTGGAATCGCGTTGCGGCGCAACACGGCTACGCTCCAGCCTTGAACAATCTGGGCTATCTCTATGAACATGGTTTGGGGGTCGGAAGAGATTTTGCCGAAGCAGCCAAGCGGTATTGCCAAGCCGCTCGCGGAAAACTGCCCGTGGCAGAGCACAACTGGGCGATCCTCCAGGCGAAAATCGCGGAACTGCCGGAGGATTGCGATGAGGCAGCCCGATGGTTGGCGAGGGTTGCTCCGCAAGGAGTCGGGAATAGCGGCGAGAGCGTCGTGGCAGGTCCGATCGCGCCGGCCGCCGGCTCAACCATTTCACGCAACGTGGACGTAGCTCTGGAGCCACCGACACGCTAACGACCGCACCGAAGGGGCGCCCAGAATGGGGACATCACGGCCAAGGGGCGGCCGGTTGCTTTAACCCCTAAGCTCCGGCATAATAATGGTTTGTCTTAACCCTGCCGGAGTCTTCCGGAACAAAGGACGAAGTCTGTGCTGATGATTCGACTGGCGCGCATTGGTGCGCGCAAACAGCCGTACTACCGTGTGGTGGTGATTGAGAAGGCGCGGGCGCGCAATGGGCGCTCGGTGGAAGTGGTGGGCACGTATAATCCGCGGACGTCGCCAGCCAGCCTGGAGTTCAAGCGCGAGCGCGTGGAATATTGGATATCGAAGGGCGCGCAGTGCTCGGAGCGAGTCAAGAAGCTGCTGGCGTTGCCCAGGCCGGCGGCCGCTGCGCCGGTCGCGTAGACGCTCTCATCCTTCCAGACTGCAGATTCCTCGCTCCGCTCGGAATGACAATCCCAAAGAGAGCGCGGGACTGCGATGGGAAACTGAGTATCGCTGGAGTTCGCAATGATCGAACAGGCTGCCAACGCGCGCGCTCTGATTGAACATATCGCCAAGGCGCTGGTGGATGCGCCGGGCGAGGTCTTTCTCGACGAATACGAAGATGGCGACGAGACGGTGATCGAACTCGAAGTGGCGGAGGCCGATCTGGGCAAGGTAATTGGACGGTCGGGCCGCATTGCGCGAGCGCTGCGGACGGTATTGAGCGCCGTGGGGTCGAAGGCGGATAAGCGGTACGCGCTCGAGATTATCGAGTAGCCTGTGCCCAGCCGTTCGTGGGCGGAGAAGCACATCGCGGCAGAAGATGCAGGCGGCGAATATATTACTCTGGCGCTGGTGATCAAGACCCAGGGACGCCGGGGCGAAGTCGCAGTCGAGTTGCATACGGATGTCCCCGATCGCTTTCGGACCGGGATGCAGGTTTTGGCGCTGCTGAAGGCGGGTGAACGGCGGCAGGTTTTGGTGGAAGACCTGTGGCCGCACAAGGGTTTTCTGGTGTTGAAGTTTGCAGGCGTCGAGACGATTTCCGATGCCGAGGAACTGGTCGGCGCCGAACTTCAGGTTCCTGGTACCGAGCGCGCCGAGCTGCAGCCGGGTTGGACCTATCTCAGCGATCTGATCGGGTGCACGGTGTTCGATGGCGAGCGCGAGGTTGGACCGATCGTCGATGTGCAGTTTGGCGCTGGAGAAGCTCCGCTGCTGGTGGTGAAGGGCGCGGGAAAGCTGGCGTACGAGATTCCCTTTGCGGAAGCGTATCTGGTGGAAGTGGACGCGGCGCGGAAGCAGGTACGGATGTCGCTTCCGGAAGGCATGCTCGACATTAATGCCCCGTTGAGTAAAGAGGAAAAAGGTCGTTAGTCGTTCGTCGTTGGTCGTTCGCAAAGCGGGTTTGACTAGCGACCGGCGGCTAGAGACGAGCGACTATGAAGATCGACATTCTCACGATCTTTCCCGATTTCTTTCGCGGACCGCTGGATTATGGAATCGTACGCCGGGCGCGGGAGTCGGGCCTGGTGGAAGTGAGCATTCACGATCTGCGGAACTTCACGAAAGACAAGCACCGCACTGTAGATGACCGCCCGTTTGGCGGCGGCGAAGGCATGGTCCTGAAGCCGGAACCGATCTTTCAATGTGTAGAGTCGCTGGGCGTGGCGGCGCGCGAAGATCGTTTTGATCCTGGCGCCAAAGAGAGCGTCGCTGTTCTCTCTGCAATGGGACAGCCTTTTGACCAGACAGATGCTGCCGAGCTCGCAAGATTGGATCGGCTCGTTCTGATCTGTGGACGCTACGAGGGCGTAGATGAACGCGTGTTTAGCCATCTCGCCGACCGGGAAATTTCCATTGGCGACTACGTGCTAAGCGGTGGCGAGATCGGGGCAGCCGTGATTGTCGATGCCGTGACTCGGCTTATCCCAGGGGCTGTAGGGAACGATGCTTCAATCAGGCAAGAGTCGTTTACTGAGCACCCGGAGCTCTCACGAGGCGATGCACCGAGTGCTACTTGTGTATCAGAAGGGCTTTTGGACTATCCGCATTACACTCGGCCGGCGGAGTTTCGCAATATGGCGGTTCCTGAGGTATTGGTGAATGGGAATCATGCGGAGATTCGTCGTTGGCGTCGTATGGCGGCGTTGGAAAGGACGATGCGCAATCGTCCAGACCTGCTGAAGCGCCCAGGATTGAGTGAGGAAAACAAGAAACTACTACGTGAGATTGAAGGCGCGGCATCGGCCGGGTCTGGAAAGATCCAATAAGAATCCGGGGCTTGCCCCCATGAGGAAGGAAGTCATGACGAACCAAATCATCGAACGCTTGCTGGCGAAGAGCGCGCGCACCGATATTCCCGAGTTTGGTCCAGGGGACACCGTCAAAGTTCAGGTCAAGATCAAAGAAGGCGACAAGGAGCGCATCCAGGCGTTCGAAGGCGTGGTGATTGCGCGCACGCGCGGGCCGCAGGCGAGTTTTACCGTCCGCAAGATCAGCTTTGGGCAGGGCGTGGAGCGCATTTTCCCCCTCAACTCCAAGGTCGTCGACAAAGTGGATGTGGTGCGGTCATCGAAGGTTCGGCGCGCGAAGCTCTATTATCTCCGCGAGTTGAAGGGCAAGGCGGCACGGCTGCGCGAAGTGGAATAGGCGCTGGTCGCTGCTCGTCGTTCGCTGATCGCTATTCGTCGTTCGCGCTTCGCTGAAGAAGCGGGACGAGGGTCTTCACACCATTGGGAGACGCACTGACCGCGTCTCCTTTCTGTTTTTTGGGTTCCGCTCATAGAGGTCTTGCACGCGCAGGCGTCCTCGGCGAAGATGCTGAGGAACTCCCTTGTCGCGCCGTCTTGAAAAGACGAAGAATCTCTCGCCGTCCGCGGCCAAGCTGCGGCTGCTGAAGCGGCTGCGCTGCACGCTGAAATTCGAAAAACAGGCTTGGGCTGCGGGGGCGAATCTGGTCGCAGGCACAGATGAGGTGGGCCGGGGATCGCTGTTTGGGCCGGTGGTGGCAGCGGCGGTGATTCTTGATCCCGCGCACCGAATTCGCGGCCTCCGCGATTCGAAATTGCTGCCAGCGGAGCGGCGGGAGGAACTGGCGGTCCGTATTCGCGAGCACTCGATTGCGTGGGCGGTTGCGGCGGTGGATTCGGCGCGCATTGATCAGATAAATATCTACCAGGCGTCACGGGTGGCGATGCTGCATGCGGTCCAGAAACTGGCGCCGTCGGCGGATTATCTGTTAGCGGATGCGGTGAAGCTCGACTGCGATCTGCCGCAACTGGCAATCATTCATGGTGACGCGTTGTCGGCGTCGATCGCGGCCGCGTCGATTCTGGCCAAGGTCGAGCGTGACCACATGATTTCGGCGTGGGATCCTGTTTTTCCTATGTACGGGCTGGCTTCGAACAAGGGCTATAGCACGCCGCACCATATTGCCGCTTTGCGGGAGCATGGGCCGTCACCCTTGCACCGGCAGTCGTTTGCACCGGTGTGGAATGCGCCGGTGCCGCAGGAAGTGCTCGGGTTCATGCTGGAGGAGACGGGTGAAGTCTCCGCCAATGAAGATGACCTTGTGGTCGCTGTGGGCGGGGATTAGAGAACGGCCGGGGGAGCGAGCGGCCTTTCTTCCGTGTGGCACCGTCCCAATCCGATACAATCGCGCACATGTTACGAATGCTGGCAGTGACGGCTCATCCGGACGACGAAGCGAGCTGTTTTGGCGGGAGCCTGCGGCTCTACAGTGATCGGGGCGTAGAGACTTCTGTGATTTGTCTGACGCCGGGACAGGCGGCTCGCAACCGAGGCAAGGCTCGGGACGATCATGAACTGGCGGCGCTGCGGCGAAAGGAGTTTGCCGCGGCGTGCGAGATCTTGAAAGTTTGCCGGGCGGCGGTGCTGGATTATCCGGACGGTCAGTTGCACCGGATTGAGATGCGCCGTCCGGTGGCCGACCTGGTGCGGCATATCCGGCAGTTTCGTCCGCAGGTCATGCTGACGATGGGGCTCGAGGGCGCGATTACCGGGCACACGGATCATTCGATGGCCGGCGTATTTGCGACTCTGGCATTTCATTGGGCAGGGCGGAATAACCGGTTTTCCGAGCAGTTTGCCGACGGTCTGGAACCATATTGCGCGCAGAAGCTCTATTACTGCACGGCTCCGGGGCCGCTGCCGAACCGGCAGCCTATATCTCTGCCACCGGCGACGGCGCGGATTGAAATCGGGCGCGTTCTCGAAGCCAAGATCGCAGCCTTTCATGCGCATCAGACGCAGGCGCCGCTGTTCCGTCTCTTTGATTCGCATGTGGAGAAGCTAGGGAGTCCGGAGCTGTTTCATCTGGCGGCCAGCGCGGCGCCGGGAGTGGTGTCGATGGAAACGGATTTGTTCGAGGGGATTGAAGAGCGGCTGGCGGCGTAAAGGGTGTCGTCAGACGATCATTCAGGCTGCCGTATCCGTGTCATCGTCGTCCGCCCGCCCGAACGCGGGGAGGTACCGGCCGAAGTTCAATTCGAAATCGCTCCGAAGGCCGTAACCGATATTGCGGATCTTGGTACGGCGCGCCTGCGCACTGGGCGAGGCCAGGAGTGGGAAGAACAGGTCGTTGCTCGACTTGAGCTCGGCAGCCGCCGGCGTGCCGATTCGATTGATTTGCGCTTTCGCTGCTGCTAGGGTTTCGCGGTCGAACGAGGCCAGACGCCGGACGAGCGTTTCGACAAACGAGTCGAGGTCGTTATCGTCCAACGTGCGGTTCACCCAGCCATAGCGCTCGGCGATATCAGCATCGAAATCGTCACCGCTAAGCACGATCTCGAGCGCGCGCGAGCGGCCGACCAAGCGCGGGAGCCATTCCATCGCCCCGCCGCCCGGGACCAGCCCGACGCCGACCTCCGGGTTGCCGTATACAGCACTCTGTCGGCTGGCGAAGCGCATGTCGCAGGCCAGCACGAACTCGTTACCGATGCCGCGCGTGCGTCCCCGAATCTTGGCGATGCTCACTACTGAGGAGGACGAGAGGCGCAGCACAAAGTCGCGCCAAAGGGCCAGCGTCTCTGGCCGTTCGACTGCTTTGGCTACGTCGAGATGGGCAATGAAGAAATCAGGATTCGCCGAATGGAACACTACGACCTTCACCGACGGGTCCACCTCGAGTTCCGTCATCAGCGCCCCCAGTTCGACGATCGTTGTGGGGACAAACAAATTGATTGGCGGGTTGCTGAAGGTGATCGTCCACCGGCCCGG
>Ga0335082_10000073_pt1 | contig 95892 bp, 97 predicted proteins | sample Lox_Sample_41_FD_206718 | JGI IMG/M metagenome (GOLD analysis project Ga0335082, IMG submission 206718) | Soil microbial communities from Loxahatchee National Wildlife Refuge, Florida, United States - Lox_Sample_4.1 | ecosystem: Environmental > Terrestrial > Soil > Wetlands | place: USA... | reverse complement strand
GGAAGACAACTCAGAAGCAAAACCTCTCGCGCAAATCGAGAGGCACTCTGACAGTGAAGTGGGCTGGATCTCGAGACAAAATCTTCTCGCCCTCCGGTCGAGGGAGAACTTTTTTCTTGACATCCCTCTTTATAGAACGCTTTGAGCCGCAAAGCCCATTCTGAGTGCTATGGCGATGTTTCGCCAACTGCGCACAGTTTACGACTAGTCAACTATCCAGGATTGTCATGACGGGCTGGCTGGCAATCCTCATCAATCCGTGTCGAATGTGTGCCAGCCATTCTGCATCAACGGAACCAGCAATTCTCCGTAGAGCGCCTCGTAGTTTCTAAACTCGAACCGACTGTTCCGTTCATTCATGAACTGGACCCACGGAGGATGGTCTAGGGCACCGCGCTCACCTACACAGCGTGCATTCCATCTATCACTGTCGGCTGTAGAAGAACCTGGGATGAGCATGAACTCCTGGATGTGGTCGTCGTGCCATCGGATCCAATTCATAGCGCATTCCTCTAAGTCAATAGACTGCCTTCGTCCTCTCATATCGAGGTAGTCGATTCGTGTCCGGGCGACACGCAAGATTTGAGCGTGAGAAGCTCCAACCCGGATTACTTCGAGGGCACTCGGCCGCATGTGCTCATCTGTAGTGTACGATTTGGATCATCGACCGCCATCCAGTTATGGCGGGACGGGCATTTTGAGTGTAATTGATGTTACAACAGCGTTCGGCTTCCGAGCAGAACGCACGAACTAAGAAGCTGCGAACTCGTATCTTGTAGTACACCAGCGGAACGCACTGAGGGGCGCACAGGATCATAGAACACGATAATCGAATCACCTTCGACAACCGTTCCGCCGAGGACCATCGGTTCACCGCATGTGACTACACCCTTGGGGTCCGTAAATTCGTATGCGAGGCTCGGCATAAAGCGAGAGCGTGTTGATGAGCCAGTCACGCGCGCTAACGCAATTTGGCCGTTCTCAAAAAGGCGGAGCTCTGTTTTCTTTCCGAATGTTCGGAACAACAACCACAACAACACTCCCAAGCACAGAATTCCCAGTCGTCGCATGTCAGTAGACGACTAGGTAAAAGTTGCCGTCGGCGTACTGCTGAACTGACGTTGCCCACAGTGTGACTTCCAGGTCATCTACGGAGAGCGAGTGAGGACAATACCCCGTAAAGCTGGTGCAAACGCCGGTGCTTGGGCCCGCGATCTGGGTTGTAACTGAAAAGAAGCGATCCGAGACCTGAAAGCCGAAGTTCAGGATGTAGTCGCCTGTGCCAGCCTTGTCGAATGTGAAGCCGCAGGGCGGGGTCGTTGCTGCGGGTCCTGCGAGGGTGGAGTTGAAACAAGACACGATACCGGCCTGGAATTGCCCGTTTCCCCCACTTCCAAGTACCATAGCCTTCACCCAGCCGCCAGCAGTGCGCGCTTGCTGAACGTTGTTCGGCGTGTAGAAACCGAAACCGGCGGGCGCCTCACCCCAGATCCCGACGCCACCGTCTGCCGTATTGAGACCGCCTACTCCCGAACCCGCATTGCTGTGTGTGACCCCATGTACGCCATCCGGCCCCGAACCGTTCGAAAAACCTGTGCCCGTGCTTTCTCCCCATACCGCTTGCGACGTCGAACTTGTGCCGTACACACCAATGCCTGCGCTTTGTCCGTCAATCGCAATACTCCCAGTGGAGTTGAAAGCAGTGACGGTCGTCGCTGAGATAACACCACTGGAGAAGTTGCCCAAACTATCGCGCTTCACAATTGCGTTCGCCGTATTCGCATTTGTCGGCGCCACCTTCCACGCCAGCCCTAGTGTGCCGCTGGTCGTCACCGGCGATCCGCTGACCGTGAAGTCCGAGGTGGGCGCGCTCAGTCCTACGCTTGTCACCGAACCTGCCCCGGGAAATTTCTGTCCGGGCGCGAACGTAAATTGCCCGTTGCTGGCAAGCTTCAATCCGGTCTCTGTCAGTGGCTTCGGATCGGTTCCGTACAGCAAGTTGAGCGTTGCTCCCGGGCTTGTCGTGTTGTTACCCAAGGGCTCGGCTTGCCACTGAAAGTGATTCAGCGTGTACGTGCCCGTGCCGCTGTTCCACGCCGACGATTCCAGGTTCAGCGGATTGGAATTGAAGCCTCTGGTCGTGTTAGCAAATTGCACAGTCGCCAACTCAAACAGTCCACGTACTAGTTCCGATCCCTTCACGTCGAGAGTGAACAAAGGATTCGCGATATTGATTCCAATCCTTGCACTGCTGCCACTGCCGGTCTGCGTCACGATCGAGTTGGCAATATCGCTGCTGGAATCCCAAAGAGGAATAGTGCCTGTTGTGCCGCCGGCAGTTGTGACCGGAGTGCTGCCCACCAAAGCGTGCGCAGTGCTAGAGGATGTGGTCGGCGAGGCGGTTGTGCTTGCGGAAGTATCTTCGGTTGATACTCCTCCTGGTGCGGCCAGCACAAAGGCCGAGGCAGGGAGTCCTCCCAGGGTTTGTGCGTCTGCCGCTTTAAGGGCATAAGGCACGCTAAGGAGCAAGATGCGCGCCTGTTCTTCGCCTCCATTGATTTGAACTCCAAGCCAGCGCGCTTCCCCCGAGGTGAACACATCCAACGGAAGGCCCGTGGGCATCGTTGCGCCGAGTTGGACCGTGTAGTTTCCTTTTGCATCCGTGTTGACATTCTGCGTCTCGAACCACAGTGGCGAGCCTTCGTTCTGTTCTTTGTAGATCGCGAAGGTCACACCCGCGACACCGGAGATCGGCTTGCTGTCAACGTTCATTGCTCTCCCGGAGAAATTCACCAGGCGTGGAACCACGTTTGAGGAGGGCGCGCCTGCCTGTTGAGCCCAGACTTGTAGCTGCAACATCAGGGTCGCAGAAATCGTAAGCACCAAATATCTGGAAGATCTCATAGCTCCACTCCTGTCGTTCACAGTGAACCCGTCTGAACAGATCAAGCTCTGCATTGATAAACGGAAGCTGCTAAGGAAAGACGACAGGCAGATGGGAAAAATCGGTGGGTGGCTATCGGCTGGAACGATCGAGGCCCGCCAATTGCCGGGCGGTCAGAGTATCAGGGTGATCGGGGCCAGCAGTACTGTGGAGGTGTTCCACAGCAGTGCGGGCGGCTGCGCGCGCATCGTCTTCCTTTCCCCGCGCTTTAAGGGCCCGCGCAAGAAGAAGGTAGGTGCGGCCAGTCCGGAAGGAAGAGACTCCTGGCGCGGTGTTGGCCTGGAAGAGTTCCAGCGCCTTATTGAGATCCGCGACGGCGGCATCGAGAAGACCGGCCTGCAGTTTAATGAGCCCTCGGCGTTGATAGTAGAGGGGCAATATGCTGGCTCCGGCCTTGCCGGCTTTAATGGTCGCCTGCAGCGCATCAATCGCATTATCGGCAAGCCGTAGCGCCTTGGCAGTATCCCCGCGCTCCAGTTCCACCATGGCATGGTCCGCAATCAGCGCAGCAAACACAAAGTGGCCGGGTGGCAGAGCTTTGCGCAGGCGAGGTTCGACTTCGGCCAGTGCGGCCTCGGCTCGCGGGACATCGTGTTGATCGCGATAGATTCTGGATCGCAGCAACAAGGACTGATTGATCACCACCTCATCACCCGCTTTCTGGGCTCGCGTGTACGCGCGCTCGGCGTATCCGGCAGCCTCATCCAAACGGGCAAGGTCCTGAAGAATGGCAGCGTAATTGTTGAGCAACATCGGTGAAACACCCTCTTCGGACTGGTCGGCCCGGCTGATTTCGATGGCGCGGCCAAGCAGTCGTTCCGCCTCCAGAGGCCTGCCTGTCTGGATCAGAGCCAAGCCCCAGTTATTGAACAGCGTACCGGCTGTTTCGGTATTGTCGCGTCCGAGAGCCGTGAGTTCGACAAACGCCTGCTCAAAAGCGGCGATGGCTTGGGGGAATTCGGCGGCTTCGCGGTAGGCCTCCGCGAGGTCCATGAAGACGCGCAGTTTGCGCATCTCCGGATTAAACGGTGCCTGCTGCAGGGCTCGCTGGGCTTCCTGCACGCGTGCGATCCCTTTCCTGGCGTCGCCGGCATTGCGTGCCACGGCGCTACCGTGCAAGAAACAGGACACTCGATCGAGGGAATATTGCGGTTCGCCGGGAAGTTCGTGGAGGCCTTCTTCGATGAGTGCCTCGGCTCGCTGGGTATCGTCGGCCAACGATACCGCATGTCCTAGAGCGCAGGACGCCTGCGCCCGAGTGGAGCGGTCTGTGAGCCCGCGAGAAATGCGGTAGGCCTCCTCCAGCACGGGGCGCGCTTTCCCGTTCTCATCCTGGGTGTTGTATTGCTCGCCGATGGAAATGAGTAACTGCACGCGGCTGGCGTCATTTCCGTGTTGCACCTCCACGATCTTGCGGGCGCGCTCGAGCAGTTCGTTTACAGTGAAAGGCTTTCCAGAAGGGGCAGCATCCGACAGGAGGAAAGAGTTGAGGTCGTTGACCGCTTCGGAATTCTGCAGCTGGCGGTAGGCGAAATCACGCTGGGCGCGTGCCGTACGAGCCTGCACGACAGAGCCGACAATCCCCGCGCCTGTGCCGATCACAGCCAGTGTAGCCAGGACTACAGCGGTCCGATTTCGGCGTACGAACTTGGCGGCACGATAGGCAAATGTGTCGGGCCGGGCACTTATGGGCTGGTGCTTGAGATATCGGGCCAGATCGTCGGCAAGGGCGATAACTGAGAAATAACGCTCCTGCGGATTCTTCTTGAGCGCCTTGCCCACGATAGTATCGAGATCTCCGCGCAGCAAGCGGCTCAACTTGTCGGGAGTGGTGGTGCGTCGTGTGGCATTCCCAGTCGCTGTCTCCTCGTCTGCCTGCGACGAAGCCACAATGTCGGACAATCGCCGGGGTTCGGTATCCACGATCGCCTTTACCAGGTCGGAAGGGGAGTGGGGACCGCGTCCGGCAGGATGCTGACCGGTCAGTAATACATACAGCAGCACGCCGAGCGCATAGACATCCGTAGCGGTAGTGACCGGCGCTCCCGTCACTTGTTCGGGGGCAGCGTACTCTGGAGTCATGGCGCGTCCGCCCTGGACGGTTAGCAACGTGGCTTCTCCGTCCTGACCGTCTCCCTCCAACAGCTTCGCGATACCGAAATCCAGCAACTTGACCTGTCCATCGTTGCTGACCAGCACATTGGAGGGCTTGAGATCTCGATGCACAATCAGGTTGGCGTGGGCATGGGCGACAGCGCCTGCGACGTTGAGAAAGAGGTGGAGGCGCGACTCAACGTCGAGCCTGTGCTGATCACAGTAGCGGTCGATATGGTCGCCCTCGACATGCTCCAGCACTAGATATGGAGGTCCGCTAGGGGAAACGCCGGCATCCACCAGTTCGGCGATATGAGGATGAGAAAGCCGCCCCAGAATCCGGCCTTCCCGCTTGAAGCGCTCTTCGCCTCCCTGCCCGAGCAGTGCGATGTTTAGAAACTTTACGGCCACGCGACGCTCGAAGCGACCGTCGGCGCGCTCACCCAGCCAGACACTCCCCATCCCACCCTGACCGAGAAGTGAAATCAGAGTGTAAGGGCCGACGACTTGTCCCGCCAGCCCGGCAGCGCTCGTTGGCAGGTTCAGACTACCCTCAAGAAAACCGGCTTTCGCCAGGTCGTTGTGCTCCTGCAAAAGGGATTCCACCTGCGCAGCCAGGGCAGGGTCCTTTGTGCGGATCGAGGCAAGCCAGGTGACGCGCGCCTCATCATCCATATCGAGCCCTTGCTCGATATAGGGGCTGAGCACCAGCCACCGCTCTGGAGTTAGTGTGGACATAGTGTGCTTAGAGCGGTAAGTCAGCGCGAATTCTTCGGTGCAGATAAAGACGCGCCCTCTCCCAATTTCGCTGCACTGTGCGTTCGGATACATCCCGTATGGCGGCGATCTCACCGAAAGACAAGCCGCAGAAGAACTTCAAATCAACAATCTCAGCCAAGGCAGGTTCGACCTTGCTCAACTCGTCTAGGGCCTCACCGATTTCCTCGAGTTCGCGGTGGTCGACAGAGTTTTCCATGGCGTTGGTATCGAGCGGAGTAATTTCGAACAGCCCGCCACGCTTTTGTGCCTTGCGTTCTCGGGCATGATCAATGATGAGTCTCCGCATCACCCGCGCTGCATATCCCATAAATCGTAGACGGTCGGGAAACGAAGGGTCACCACGCGCAGCCATTGCCAAGTAGGCCTCGTGCAACAGGGTGGTGGCACTGATGCTTACGGATCCGCCGCGACGAGCAAGTTCACACTTCGCTACGCGATGCAGCTCAGAGTAGAGCGTCCCAAAAAGCTTTTCCGAAGCGGCATGGTCCCCTTGCTCTGTCGCCCCAATCAGCCACGAAATTGTGGGTTGCAGATCGCCCTCAAGCACTTTCTAACCCGGGTTGAAGGGTCTCCCATTTCATCCGGTTAGTCAAGCAATAGAGGCCCCCAGGTGACGTAACTTTGATTGTGTAAAAGGGGAGAAGGTGTAAGTTGGCAATGCCTAGCAAGCAAAAGCCATTCCTGAAAAGGAGACCTACACCCGATGGCACCAGCAACATTCCACCCACAAGCCTCGCAATATGCCACAGAGCCGCTCGCTCTGGTTTCGAGACTGTGGATCAGTTCGCCGCAAGAGGGGCATGAAGGCGCTGCCATGGGGGGGGCCGGTCCTCGGATACAGTTCCGACCTGCCCATCCAGATTAGAGGGAACGTGCAGAGTCGCCGTAGATAACTGTCGAAAACAGGCCTGGTTTCATCAATCACGAAGCCTGTGATCGAAGGACTTCCGTCTGAGAGGTTGTGACTTGAGGGATTGCACTAGTCGATGAGCGCGTGGGCGATTCGTATCCAGAATGGCGATCTGTGCAGAAAAATCTGCGCGACAATCGTTTGTGCGGTGATCAATAACGGGAGAGAGATAAGGTAAACAGCGTGGATACGGCGACTGACCAAAAGATCGCATGACACCCCGAGAACGATCAAACCGTCGATCCCTCCGTAGAATTGCAGAGGAGCGTGCATCAACGGCATCCTGCCGAACGCTGCTCCTGTAAGTACGCTGCTTGCGATGAGCATTAATCGACGGTGGCGCTCCGCTTTTCTCCGCCAAAGTATCGCAAGTGCCAGAAAAATCGCGAACGTAAGAATATCTAACAAAGGAACGATAAGGAAGGCATCCCTGTTTGGCCGATGCAACTGGGTGGTATCAAACCGGGCCATCACCACTGCTACCCATGGACCAAGGACGACCATAGTCGCACCAAGCGCAGCGCCCACCCAACCGAGCGTGCGATGAAGCTTCACCCTTCCGATTCGTACAAGCGCCGCCTGTAATATGTAAAAACCTACCCAACTGGAGAACACGACGGAGTGTATCCAAAGCAGAATCGGCGGCTGAGGACTGGCGTGGATCAGGCGACGGCCAATGGTGTTACTGAATCCATAAACAACGACAACTGCGATCAGCAGCGAGATGCTTTGGTAAAAATACTTCTCCGCAAATCGTGCCGTTGAGGACGGCCGGGTTAGCGGCAACGCGGTTACGGCTTGAGTACTTGCCATCAGCTTCCTGCGAAGAGTGCCTTGCAAGGTTGAGATCGCCAGATGATACCAGCGAGCTGATCGAGCCGCAACGATGCCGCTTCGACTCGTTATTGATGAAACATCCCGGTTACACTCAGAATGCTCCGACAGGGGTTTTGAGCGCGATGGACTGCTTACAGCAATTTGACGCACAAGTCGGACCGGAGCAGAGCAAACCTTCACTTCCTGAGGTGCATTCCTAGCCACATGCCCATGCCGAGCAGTGCTAGCATCGCGGCGGTAATGAGCCAACGCACCCACGGCGCATAGGGCGGCGTTAGCTCTTTGAACTTCGTAGCGGCGGCGAACACGAGAGCCTGTAATTGGAAACCCTCAACACACTTGATTTCGTCCAGTGCCCTCAGGTACTCCGAAGCTGTCGCGGAACCGACTGAAAGGTCATGAGCAATCGCATCATAAAGTGCCCTTTCGAAGTTCTTATCTGCCTGAGCAAGAGCCTTTTGCATGGCTCGGTCTTTCCACATTTGTTGGACTTCAGATTCTTGTTGTGGAATGAGCGCCTTCCAATACCGAAGTTCGAGACCGTCTAAAGCTCGTCCTTCTTCGCTCAACTGTTTCTCGATCCGATTCAGGAAGAACTGCCTAGCTTCTTGAACGCCCATCCTGAAATTCTCCCGTACACCTCAATGGTATTTCTAGCACCGGGCTAAGAGCAGCGAACATTACAGAGGTAATTCGCCCGTGTCGCCGTCTTTTGTTCGCTGACCGTGCAGGTCGGATAGTTGACGACAAATCCCCTTAGCACTCAAGATGCCGATAGAAGCGATGTGCATGGCGATGATCCTCCTTAATAGAAACTGCCGAGTTGGTAATCTACTCGGCGGCGGACCATCTCATTAATCCGCATTTCACTCAAAATCGCCCCCCATCTGACGCCCATCTATAATTCCGCCGTACCAAAGCCATGATGGAAGTATTGGTGAGATGAATAGCTTGACTTCTTCCGAAGAAGAGCCGTGCTATCGCTGGGCCGGAATTGCAGCTCTGCTTTTGGCGATTGGCTATGTGGCGATCATTCCGCTCTTCGCATGGGCGGGAGCGCGGCCGGCGACCGGCGAGACTTGGTTTCGTTACCTGGCAGGCAAGACGAGCGTGTGGTGGGCAATTCTTTGGCTTTCGGTGCTTACCGATCTGCTTTACTTGCCGGTTGCCTGGGCACTTTGGTTCGCCTTGCGCAAGAGGGCGAGAAACCTGATGCTAGCCGCCACTGTCTGCTTACACCTGTTCGTTGTTCTAGATCTGGCAGTGACCTGGACCCATCACGCTTCTCTGCTTGTGCTCTTTCAAAGCTATTCCAGTGCCGTCGACGAGGGTCACCGAGCCGCATATCTGGCCGCCGCCGAATATGCCGCGGCGATGCCGGCCACACGGCTGCTTATCTTTTACGCGATCGTGATTCCGTCGGTCGGCCTGCTGCTGGCAGGCATCGCCATGATAACGGGAAGATTCGGGAAAGTGACCGCCTGGACCGGGATGATCACGGGTGTGTTTGGGATCCTGTCGTTGACGGGCTTCTATCCTGTCGTGATGGCCAACGCGCTGGGCGCTACACTCTGGTTCTTCCTCGTCGGCGTGCAATTGCTGGGGCTGAGCAGAGCCTTTGCCGCAAATTAAACACTCGAATGGCGATACATCGCGATTTCACTCAAATGCCACTTTGCCGTTCAAACTTGAAGTTTCCCGTTTCCGTAAATCAATCGCAACCCGTGTCATAATCCCGCCGTGACCCAACTTTACCTTCCAGCGGAAGCAGCCCCATTAATCAGACCTAGCTGAAATGGACGGAAAAGGATCCATAGCCGACCACACTTGCATTTTTGTATCCTTGTAACTTCACCGTGCGCCAAGAACCGTGGCAGTCTAGCGGGGTCACTATCATGTCGTGAACTCATATAGCGTCGGAGTCGTGCGGACGAACTCGCCGACGAAATCAAAGCGCTTCGCCGCATATTCCTCGTTTGACCCATAGGAGTGAAGCCATGCTCAATCGCCGTTGTTTCATCCAGCAGGTTAGCGGAAGTGTCGCCGCACTTGCCGGCTCGTCGATGTTTCCACCTCGAATCCTTGGCGCCAACGATCGCATCAGGTTCGGCCTCATCGGTGCCGGGGGCCGAGGAATGGATATCTTCAAAGCCGCTCTGCAGTCGCCGAATACGCAAGCCGTGGCTGTCGCCGACGTCTATTCACGCCGCCTAGACGATGTAAAGCGCATCGTTCCGGCTATTCAGACCTACACCGACTTTCGCCGTTTGCTAGATGACAAGTCCGTCGATGCAGTGCTGATCGCCACTCCTCAGCATCAGCATGCCCTTAACTTCGTTCCCGCCATTCAGGCAGGCAAGGATGTCTACCAGGAAAAGACGATGGCCTTCAATCCCGACCATGCGCATCGGATGCGCCGTGCGATGGAAGGATCGAATCGCGTGGTCCAGGTGGGCGTCCAATCGGTTAGCGGGAGAGCCTTTAGGCTCGCCCGTGAGCTTTCCACGCCCGACCGAATGGGAACAATCACCGCGGTCCACACCCATCATTATCGCAACGCACCTTATGGGGGATGGAAAAGGAATATTCCGCCGGACTGCAATCTGGAACATGTCGGATGGAAAGAGTTCGAAGGGGAGGCGGCGCCCCACGATTTCGATCCCCAGCGGTTCATCAATTGGCGGTTTTTCTGGGATTATTCCGGCGGAAATGTTTTTGAAAACATGGTCCACCAAGTAGCGTTTTGGTACAAAGTGCTGGACCTTAAGATTCCGCGCAGCGTCACCATGTCGGGCTACAACTATCTTTCGCCCGATATGGAAGTCCCCGACACTATGGCCGTGTCCATGGATCAGCCGGAAAATCTGATGTTCACTTGGAATTCGATGTTCGGCAATAACTATTACGGCGAAGATGGAAGCGATCTGTTGCTTGGAAACAAGGGGACTGTGGTACGCGTTGTAGACAACGTGACCTACCAGCCGCAGGGCCATCACCATAATGCGGCAAAGGATCAGACCCCATCACAGGTTGGGGGTGAGCCCAATATCATCGGTTCGGATGAAGCAGATACTGAGGCCCACATGCGTAATTTCTTTGATTGTGTGCGTACCCGCAACGAACCCAACTGCTCCTTCGATCTAGGCTTCCGTTCCGCTATCGCCTGCCAGATGGCTATCGCTTCATTGCGTCAGAAGCGCACAGTCCAGTGGGACGAAGAAAGGGAACAAATCGTCTGAAGGGGCGGGTGGCTTCGGCTTTCAACGGCTGGTTTTCCCCTCCTGTTTTCTTAAGTTGTGGGTGCCCCGCTCCTGCGTATTTTGCAGGGGCGGGCACGATGCTGCCGAATCCAAGAAATTTTGATCTCAGGTCGTGCGATCACGAAACGAAATCTCTCTCCTGAAAGACTAAGGAACGACGGAACCCTTCACTCTTTTCTGGCGCCTGAAAAACATCAGCCGCTCGAAATTCTTCCCAACCAAAAGCGCACAATGGACAACATGCACATAGCACCGCAAAATGGACGGACAGTTGCACTGAGACTGAGAGTAGATTCAAGGTTTTCAGCTCGGGAACTCAGAACTCGCAACTCGTGCCTAATGAATATTTTGCGTGTAAGTCCTTCTTTGACAATATTTTGCGAGGTACGTCAGCAGATTCGGTCGAGCAACTCGCGTTGAATCAATATTTTACGAGGTTGACGTGAAAAAAATCTTCGCGCCGGATCGGATAAATGTAGATCTAAGTCCTTATTTTGGAAGATTTTACTGGTAAATTCTTTGTTATGAATATTTTGCGGCGCGATGCAGAGGTCGCACCTCAGTAAGTCCTTTAGCAAGAATATTTTGCAGGAATCGATCAAAAAAACGCACGCGGGGTTATACGGAGCCCCCACCCCCGTATTGACACCACGCACAACGCGAGCTAGCATAGGCGAACAAAAGGCGAATTTGCGATGTCTGCCCTGCCCTTGCTGCCCGACCCTGAAAAGTCCGATAAGCCGCGCCTCGTCGGCATTGCTCGCTTGGCCGCCGAAGGCGAGTCCATCCGCGAAGGTCATAATGTCGAGTACTTCACCCTGCCGGCGAAGTCGCTGCTGAACCGCTGCGTCAGCAAACGTCAGATGCCCTTCACCTGGACGATCAATCCCTACCGCGGATGCGAGTTCGGCTGCCGCTACTGCTACGCCCGCTACACGCACGAGTTCATGGAGATGCGCGACGGCCTCGAGTTCGAGCAGAAGATTTACGTCAAGCAGCACGCAGCCGAACTGCTGCGGCACGAACTCCGCCGCGTGAAGCCACACGAATCGATCGCGCTGGGAACCGCGACCGATCCCTATCAGCCGGCCGAGCGGCGCTACGAAGTCACGCGGGCGATTCTCGAAGAATTCGCCCGGCATCGCGGATTTGAACTCGGCATCGTCACCAAGTCCAACATTGTGACTCGCGACCTTGAACTGCTGAAAGAGGTGGCCAAGTCGAATCGTCTGTCGATTCACATCACGATCACGACCCTTGATGCGGACTTGGCGAGAATCCTCGAACCGCGCGCCCCGCGTCCCGACCTGCGCGTCGACGCCGTTCGCGCTCTCGCCGAAGCTCGACTGCAGGTTGGAATCAGTTGCTCCCCTGTCGTTCCGGGCATCACCGACGCTCCTGCCGATCTGGAAGCGTTGATTCGAACCGCGTCCGAAGCGGGCGCCGATTATGTCTTCGCCAATCCACTGTTCTTGAAGCCGTGTTCGGCGGCGGTATTCATTCCATTTCTGGAGCAGAATTTTCCGCATCTCGCCGCGAGTTACCGGGAGCGCTATCAAGATCGATCGTTCCTTACCCCCGCTTATGGCAAGCGCTTGTCGCAGCTCGTGGGACGCCTCAAAGAGAAATACAAACTGACGCGGGCACATCGCCAGCAACGCTCTGCATTCGCCACAAAGTGGCCAGTGCAGCAATTCGAAGAACAACTGAACCTCTTTTAAGGTGACGCTCTCTGCGGACTTGGCGGCCTTTCTCCGCGACCTCAGCGGTTAAAAGCTCTGACCGCCGAGCCCGCGAAGAAGACCCGCAAAGTTCGCTGAGCAAACCGCATCCTCTATAATTTCCCGGTAAGCTCATGGCGACGAGTTACCAACCTGGACAGCCTCCCGCACAACCGGTGCCCTTCTCCGTCCACCTGAGAAATTTCTGGCGGCGCGTGACCGAGGGCCTCGCACTGAGCCAGCTGTGGTCGCAATTCGAGTCGGAAGCTCGCGCCAGCTATCGGCTCTACTCGAAAGACGTCGCTGCCAAGACACCCGAAGGCCTGACGCGTCGCGGGCACCATCTCCATGTCGTCAAGGAATTCTTCTGGGCAGTGTTCGAGAAGCTGTCGCCGGCGCGGCGTGTGCTGCTTCTTGTTGCTTTGATTCTTTTACTCATCCCGAATACCGCGTATCAGTTCAACGGCGAGGGCAACAAGGTTTATGCAGGAGAATTCGACACGCATTTCTGGGGCGGACTGCTGCTTCTCCTGCTGCTGATTCTTGAGATCGGCGATCGCGTCGTGATGAAGCGTGACTTGCAGATCGCGAAAGAGATCCAGAGCTGGCTGCTTCCCGGCGCTCCGCCGCAAATTCCAGGGATTGGAATCGCGTATGCGACGCGTCCGGCAAACACCGTGGCGGGTGACTACTACGACGTGTTTCCACGTCCAGGAAAGACGAACGAGGAGAATCGGGTCATGCTCGCGGTTGCGGACGTCGCCGGCAAAAGCATTCCCGCCGCTATGCTGATGGCGACTTTCCAGGCGAGCCTCAAGACGCTTTCGACCGCGCAGGTTCCTCTGCCCGAACTCGCTGCGAACATGAACCGCTACGCCTGCTCAAACAGCCAGGGAGGCTTGCGCTTCACCACGGCATTCCTGGCGGAGTATGACTCCGTTCATCGCACGCTGTGTTACATCAACGCAGGCCACAACAATCCGATCCTCCGCCGCGTTAGCGGGCAGATCGAGCGCCTCGATGTCGGCGGGCTTCCCTTCGGCATCATGCCTGAGGTGAAGTACGAATCGGCAACGGTGACATTGGCGCCGGGTGATTGGCTTGTGATCTTCACGGATGGCTTGGTCGAGGCCGTAAACGCCCGCGACGAGGAGTACGGCGAAGGACGACTACTGAACGCGATCGATGCAGGCCGTTCCACGACGCCCGCGGACATGCTGAATCGACTGATGACGGAACTCGACGCTTTCGTCGGCAACACGCCGCAGCACGACGACGTCACCTGCCTGTTGCTGAAGTCGATTTAGATCCTATTTGGCCGCCCGCTTCGCCAACTCACGCCACGTGATCATCTGGATGTGCTGTTTGGCGAGAGTTCGCCGGAATTTGTGGCTGGTGAAAAAGTTGTAATCGCGCTGTCTCCACGCGGCTCCCCACGTATCGCGCTCACGAGTCGCCGCTCGCAATTCCTCATCAGCGAATCCGGGATGAATCACAAACTCAGTCACGCCGGGCTGAAGCTTCTTCAGCGCGCTCAGATAGAACTCCTCCCAATGATCAGCGGTCACCGCGGGATCGATCGTCACGGTATGGTCGATCAAGATGTCTTCGGGCCCGAGACTCGAGGCCAGATAGGGATGGTCGGCGAACCAATCCCGCGTGACAAAAATCGGCAGATGGTACTCATGCCCAAGCCGCACCATCACATCAAAAAGGTCTTTGCCGGTCATGATGAGCCGGTACTGATGAGAATCCAGATGCGTGGGATGGACTCCCATGGCCAGCGCACGCTGAATTTGGGCGCGCAGCTCGCGCTCAACGTCTGTTGGATTGATCTGCTGCTGGGGCGTCCAATCATGATGGAAGTAGCCATTGCTGTCGACGAGGCTAGTTACTGTGTCGGTCGGCGCCACCGGACCCCAACGGTAATAGATGCGCTCGGCCGTAAGTGTGAGATGCAGTCCGAGATCCGCGTCGGGATGCGACTTAGCATAGTCGGCCATCTCTGGAAACCACGGACAGGGAACCATGATGCTTGCAGAGTTGATTGCGCCGCCTTCGAAAGCCTTCATGGCCGCGGCATTCACTGCATGCGTCTCGCCGAGATCATCTGCGTGAATGATGACCAGCTTCGTTCCGGCTGGATAGCCTAGGCGATCAGCAAGCGTCTGCGCGGAGACTTCAATTTTCAAGAGCAGAGATACGACAAGCAGGAGTCGCGCACGAGAGGAATGAATCATAAAGTTAGCAGCCCAGCAAAAATCAAAACCTAACCACGAAGGACACTAAGGTACACGAAGGAAAACCAGGATCTTACTTCGTGTACCTTCGTGACCTTTGTGGTTGGTTTGGTTCTTTTATTCTTTCTCCGCTTCGTCCGCGATTCCGATCTTCGACAATCGATAGCGTAGTGCGTTCCGTGATAATCCCAGCAACCGCGCCGCCTGGCTCTTATTGCCGTTCGCCCGTTTCAGAGCCTCGAGCACCATCTCGTCTTCCCATTGCTCAAGCGTCATGCCGTCGGGAAGGAATCCTGGAGCGCCGTTGCCACCCTTGGTCGGACGCGCGTCAATGTGGATATCAGCGGCCTCCAATTGCGGGCCTCTCGAAAGCGCGCAAGCCCGCTCGACGATGTTCTGCAGCTCGCGAACATTCCCCGGCCAGTGATAACTCACCAGAATCTGCATCGCCTGCGGCGTAATGCCCTCAATCAGCTTGCCCGATTCACCGGCGAATCGCGAGACGAACAGGTTCACCAGGTCTGGAATGTCTTCCTTCCGTTCGCGCAAAGGAGCGATGTCAATTGGAACCACATTTAGGCGGTAGTACAGGTCTTCTCGAAACGTTCCCTGCTCCAACGCTTCGCGTAAATCCCGATTGGTCGCGGCAATCAGGCGGACGTCCACTTTGATGGTCTTCGTTCCTCCGAGTCGTTCGAATTCCCGCTCCTGCAGTACGCGCAACAGCTTCACCTGGATGGCAGGCGGGACGTCGCCGATTTCATCCAAGAACAGCGTGCCCTTGTCCGCTAGTTCGAATTTGCCAGGTTTACTAGCGACCGCTCCGGTGAAGGCTCCTTTTTCAAAGCCAAACAATTCGCTTTCCAACAAATTCTCGGGAATGGCTGTGCTGTTGATCTTGAGAAATGGCCCTGAGGCCCGCTTGGACTTTTCGTGAATCGCACGCGCGACCAGATCTTTACCCACTCCGCTTTCGCCCCCGAGAAGCACGGTCGCGTTCGTGGGAGCTACGCGCTCGACTGTCGCCAGCACTTCCTGCATCTTTGGGCTTCGAGCGACGACGTTCGGATGCGAATATTTCTTGCCCAGAGCCTCGCGCAGCGAGCGGTTTTCCTCGCGTAAATTGCGGACGTCAAGTTCCTTATGCACTACGATCCGCATTTCGCTCAGGGAAAATGGCTTGAGCACGTAATCGCTTGCACCAGCCTTCATTGCATCAACAGCAGTTTCCACGCTGCCAAAAGCAGTCATGACCACTACGGGCAAAGCCGCGTTCTGCTGTTTGATCGTCTGCAGGAACTCGAGACCGTTCATCCCGGGAAGCTTGAGGTCGGTCAGGACAAGATCAATCGAATTTTCACGTAGCAATTTGAGGCCGGTCTCGGCGTCCTCGGCGGAAAGTGTCGTAAAACCGTCCTCGCCAAGATTTAACTCGAGCAAGCGCCGCATCTTGGCCTCATCTTCGACGATCAAAATGGCCGGCATAATTGCGAAGTCCTCGTTCTTCCGATGTTCATGAGATCACCAGGTGTTCTTTGTTGGTGGCGTTGACGGCCTCGGTGGCTGCCGGCAGAAACACAATAAAGCATGCGCCGCCCTTCCCGCCCGCCGCACTGGAGAACTTGTCCAGCCGAATCGAACCATTGTGGCCGTCAATTATCTTCGAGACAATCGACAGCCCAAGTCCAACGCCGCTCTTTTTCGTGGTCACAAACGGATTGAAGATCTGTTCGTGCAGTTCCGCTGGAATCCCGGGGCCAGAGTCCGCAATACGGATTTCCACGCCATCCACATTGGCAGCTTGTCGCGTATCGCGCCGGGCGCGCGCCGCCGTGACGTGCAATTCTCCGCCGCCATTGGCATTCATAGCATCATAGGCATTCTGCACCAGATTGACGAACGCCTGCTCGCAGAGCCCTTCATCGATGGGAACCGGCGGAAGGTTCGCCTGGTATTGTTTCTCAACCTTGACCGGCGCACCTTTCCAGAACTGCGCGACATCGTTCAGCGCGCGATCGAGCACTGAGGAAATATCGGAAGGGGTGAGATCTGCGTGTAAAGGTCGCGCGAAGTCAAGGAAGCGCGTTACCAGCGCGCTCAGGCGATTGGTCTCGGTGGAAATGTATCCGGCAAGTTCCGCGCCCAGAGGATTGGAATCTCCCAGTTTCTGCGTCAGCATCTCCGCGGACCCTTTGATGACACCAAGCGGATTGCGGATTTCGTGCGCCAGTCCGGCAGAAAGCGCCCCCAGAGCAGCCAGGCGCTCCGATCGCCGCGCCTCGTCTTGTGCTTCCTTCAGGCGGCGGTTGGTTTCTGCCAGTGTCTCGGCCAGTTCCTGATATCGCCTTGTCTGGCGTCGAATCTCGATCACAAACCGGTTGACCACCATCGCCGGCAAAAAGATGAATAAGATGCGAATGGCAAGCTGGCTATAAGCTTCAACACCAATCTCGAATTCCTGGGCGACTTCCCAAAGATAGGAACAATACGCTGCGCTCGCGAGAGCAGTCCATCCAAGGGTGGCCCAGGGGCCGAAATGTTCGGCCGCTGTAACCACCGGCAGAAAATAGACTGGCCAATAACTGCTGTTGATGGCAATCTCGCCTGTATGACCAATGAGCATCGTCGCCAGCGCGATCTTCAGCAAAACCACATACGAGGGACCTCGCCGCGGCAACTGTTCGATCAACAGTCCCTCGCCTAGCTGAAGCAGACCGAGAGCAAGCAGGATTTCCTGCTTATGAATTTCCTTTACTGGGGGGACCAAAGCCAGTCCGACGAGGAAACCCAACAACAGCACGTCCATCCAATTAATGCTTGAGCGTTTCGACTCTGTCATCCGGAAACCTTGGAATGCACTAAACAGGAACACGCCGGAAGATGAAATTCATCTTCCGGCGCTATGGTCGTGGCTCTTCGGTTTCGTGCCGCCAATTCCGCATTGCCTCATGCGAACCCTATCACAAGGCAAGGCGGGACCGTCAACGTCACTTTTTCGGTTTTGGCGGCTCAGCCTGACGCGATGGCTGTTGTCGCGGTTGCGACTGCGGCGGCGGAGCAGCCTGACGCTGCTGGTGCCACTGGTTGAACTTCTGTTCCTGCTGCTGCTCCTGCTGTGTGGAACGCTGCTGCACCGGTGGGACCGGCCGCACCAGTGGATGCGTAACCTGTGGAGTTGTGCTTCCCTGCTGAGGCGGCCGGAAGTCACGGTTACCAGGCTGCGGCGTCTGGTTTTCGGGCTGCGGACTCCGGCTCTCAGGATTCCGGTTCTCATCTTGCGGAGTTCCCTGCTGCTCGTAGATACGCGGTTCGGGCCGCAGCATCGGCTTCACATTGCCCTGCGTCTGGCGCGGCTGACCAAAGGAACGAAAACCTTCCTGATTCGCTGGCTGGCGCTCATTATTCGTCTGCGGCCGCTGGTTTTGATTTGCCGGCTGGTTCACCGGGGCGGGCCGGGACGCACCCACCGGGCGTACCAGCGCCTGCTCATTGAGACGACCTCCAGCCTGCGCTTGCCTCTGCTCGATCGGACGCGGCAGCGGAGGCGGCGTCCTCACGGCAACGACAGGACGGCTGATGATTGCCGCTGGCGGTTTCACCGGTATTGGCCGACCTGAGCCCATCACGCTGGTGCGCACGGGTTCCGCAGCAACGACATGAGTGATGCGCGCGCCCTCAAGGTCGCGCTGATCCACTCGCATCATGTTCTGTGCTGCCGGCCGTGCGTTCACGAATGTATCGCGCGAAACGACGGTAACGCTGTTGTTCACGCGCTGGTTCACGTACGTGATGTTGTTCACGGTCGTGTTCCTGTTGATGATCGTGGTGTTGTAGACGTTCGTCACCTTTGTGACATTCACCGTCGTGTTGGTGATGTTCACGTTATTGACGTAGGTACGGCTCACGCGATATCCCGGAACATAAACTTCTCCGGGCGCCAGCGGGAACCATCCCACGCCTGCCGTAAATCGCGGGCCGCCGCCGACGAAGGCGACGAGCGCAGGCGCGTACACCGGACGCACAACTACTGGCCCCGGCACCCAGAACCATCCGCCACTCACGAACGCCCAGCGTCCGTAGTGGAAGGGGGCGAATCCCCACGGCTCATCCTCGACCCAGGTCCATCCCCATGGCCCAACATAGGCCCAGTGGCCATATCGATATGGCGCCCATCCAACAACAACCGCGCGTGGACGCCAGCAAGGTCCGTAGCCGGCAACGTAACTCCAGTCGCCGTACTCATCGAGATCTTCGTAGCCGGTCATTTCGCGCGAAACATAGTTGGCGGAGTCGGCGTGGTCCTCCCGATCGTCGCGGCCAAAAGCCCAGTCATCAAACCCGTCGCGATCAGCGATCTGGTTGAGATCGTAATCAAGATGATCCTGACTACCGGTGAAGCTCGCCGACTGCCCCGCAACTACCGTGTAAGAGAGTCCACCGCCAGTCACCTGGCCGCGCCCATGCCATGTGGTCACCTCAGTGCGGCTTCCATCCTGGCTGACGTCGACGCGATACTCACCCGGCTGTACGAGCGTAAAAGCAATGTTCGGTGTGTCGATCTCATAGGTGTCGTCGTCATCCACGTGACGCACGCGAACAATCAACGATCCCTGTGCCAGACGAATCTGCGTTGTGTCATCGTCCAGGGCAAGGAACGTGATTCCAGTTTGCGAATCCAGGCGAATGGCCGCCGAGCCAACATGCACTTCGGCACGTGAGTTCTGATCAGCCCACAGATCGTCTCCACTCACCATTGGACGATTCGGAACGGCCGCGACCCAGTCATCTTCACCGGCGGGCCGGAAAGAAACCGATCCCTGCGAATAGTCCAGGCGGCCGACGCGTCCCGGAGGATCGGCCTGGGGATCGTTGTTGTCACTCTGATCCTGATTGTCATTCTGATCCTGCGCTTTCGCGAGGGGTGAAAACTGCAAGAGAAGAGCAATGCTGGTTACAACGAGGATCCAGCTCCACAAATTACGTGTCTTCATGTCTCTGCCTCGACGGAACCGAAATCCGTACATGCTGATCTTACTCACGTCTTTACAAACACCATAGAGGCGCTTTAGTTTCCGGGCCGCAAGTGTCTGCGCGAACGTAGCTTCGCGATGGTTTCGGCGGGGTGGTACTTATCAACCGGGGTGGCTGAATTCAACCAGGCACCAGAAATCGGTGGAAGGTGAGATCGATTGTGATCGAGAGCACTGAATTGTCATCCTGAGCAAAGCGAAGGACCTATGCAGTTTTGCTCGCAGCACATGTATTGCGAGCGATTTGCATACGTCCTTCGCGGCAAAAAACACCGCTCAGGATGACAACGAGTGACGCGGAGCGCGCTACCCTTTCATCTTCGGCCGTGCGCAAGTATCCACAATCTTCTTAGGATCGATCGCATCCTTGTCGATTTGCTCCTCGATGATCTTCCCGTCTTTACCGACCAGGAAGTTGACGCGGCGCGGGGCCTGGTACTCGTCTTTGTAGATTCCGTACTCGCGGGTAACTTTGCCGCCCCAGTCGCTTAGCAGCGGGAAGGTAACTCCAATTTGGTCGGCGAAAGCTTTGTTGGAGAAGGCGCTGTCCATACTCACACCCAAGACCTGGGTGTCAGAAGCTTCCAGGGTTTTCAGGTTCGCCTGGAAGTTCTTCATCTGCTGGGTTCAGCCACCGGTGAAAGCGAAGATGTAAAACGCCAGAACGACGTTTTTCTTTCCCCGGTAGTCGCTCAGCTTCACATCCTTCAGATCGCTGCCGTCAAAATACTTCAGCGTGAAATCGGGAGCCACATCGCCCACTTTGGGCATGTTTGATCCCTCCTTATTGTTCGTCTGTGCGGAAGCCGGAGCAGGGGTCGTCATCATTCCGGCAAGCATCATTCCGGCCAGAACCAGGCCTGAAATCTTTCTATGCATGTGTGTACTCCCCCCACGGGAGTGCTGCCAGCATACCTTGCGGCGCGCCTGGGAGTAAACCCGAAGCACAAGAGTACTGTCCCGACGCGCGTTTCACATTGCCGAATGGCGCCCGAAACCAGTACATTTCCCCAAGGATCAGTACTCGGGTCTCAAACCGGCCAATGACTCCTGCCACTCTGAACGACATCTTCTTTACTGCGGTCGGACGCAATCTCGACCGGGTGCAACTCTACCGCGAAGCCGGCAAATGGCTGCCCATTTCCTCGCGCGAGTTCGGACAGAATGTCGCCCGCACCGCTCAGGCGCTGCGTTCGATGGGCATCCGCAAAGGGGATCGCGTCGCGATTCTGAGCGAAAACCGCCCTGAATGGTCGACCGCCGACTTTGCCATTCTGCTGCTCGGTGCAGTCACGGTTCCGCTTTATACGACGCTCACCGCCGAACAGACAGCGTTCGTCCTGAATGATGCCGGATGCCGCGCCATATTCGTCTCCTCTGACCAGCACCTGCATAAAATTCTCTCGACATCCGACAAGACGCTGATCGAGAAAATCATCGTGATGGACACGCTGGAATTCAACGGCGATCTGGCCCCGCATACAGATCGCTGCGTGAACATGCGCCAGATTCTGATGCAAGGTCCGGGAGAACTTAGCCCTGAACTTGAGGCGCAAGCGCGCGCCGTCACGCCCGACGACCTCGCGACAATCGTCTACACCTCAGGCACGACCGGAAATTCGAAAGGCGCGATGCTGACGCACGGCAACATCGCCTCGAACATCCAGTGTTCCCTGCTCGGCTTCAGCATTTACCCCGGCATGATGAGCGTTTCGTTCCTGCCGCTCTGTCACATCACTGCTCGGCATGTCGACTTCTCTTTGATCAATCACGGGGTGGTGCTTGCCTACTGCCCATTCATCGAACGCCTGCCGGAAACGCTGCTGGAAGTTCGGCCCTCGCTGTTTGTGGCTGTGCCGCGCGTTTACGAAAAGATTTATGGGCAGGCGATACACAAGGCAAAAGGCTTCCCGAAGAGCATGATTTTCAAATGGGCGCTGTCCATAGGAGAACAACATAAGCCGCAAATTCTGACGGGCAAGGTCCCCAGATCGAGAACGTGGAAGGAAGCGAACAAGCGGGTCTTCTCGAAGATCCGCGAAGGCATGGGCGGGCGCGTCGAAACTTTCATTTCCGGCGGCGCTCCTCTGGGCCGCGAACTTGCCGAATGGTATGCCACCGTCGGCATTCGCATTCACGAAGGATACGGGCTCACCGAGACTTCGCCGGTCATCGCTGTCAACACGCCTGCGAATCACCGCATCGGCACTGTCGGCAAGATTCTGCCGAATATCGAGGTGCGCATCGCCGAAGACGGAGAGATTCTCGTCCGTGGACCCTCCGTATTCAAAGGCTATTGGAACCGTCCGGAAGAAACCAGGAACGCGTTCGAGGGCGACTGGTTCAAGACTGGCGATATCGGGAACATCGACGCCGACGGATATCTGTCTGTAACTGATCGCAAGAAAGATCTCATCAAGACGTCTGGTGGAAAGTTCATCGCACCGCAGCCCATCGAGAACGCGATGAAACTCAGTCCATACATCGGAGTGCCTGCCATCGTGGGCGATCGCCGGAAGTTCCCCGCGGTCATGATTTCGCCCAACTTCGTCGCGCTGGAAGGCTGGGCGAAGGAAAACGGGATTTCCTTTGGCTCCCGCGCGGATCTGGTCGCGAATCCCAAGGTGCAGAACCTGTACGAAGGCGTCGTCGAAGACATCAACCGAAACCTCGCCCGCTTCGAAAAGCTGAAGCGCGTGATCGTGGTTCCCGATGAATTTACCACTGCCAACGGCGCCATGACGCCCACGATGAAGCTGCGTCGTCGCGTGATCGAAGACCGGTACAAGAAACAGATTGATGAGTTGTACGCCGAGGCTGAAGCCACGGCCGCGCCGTAAACATGAGATCAATTGCGCTGTTTATCCTGCTCTCCGCATATCCCATCCTCTGGGCACAGTCGCAGGGAGACTGCCAGTTCGGATCCTCCGACGCTTACGACAGCTTGGAAACGGCCCTTTCGAACGCGAAGTCCTGTAGCGAGGCGGCGGAAAAGCTGCACAATTGCGCATGGGGATCGAGCGCCGACACTCAATTCGCGCCCATCGTCATCACGAAATGCGAGAAGACATTCTTCGAAAGGCTGTCGCCTGCCGGCAAGGAACATTACGCCGACGACATGCAACTCTGCGCGTATGAGTATTCCCGGCAAGAGGGCACGATGTACATGTCGGCGGCGGCCCTTTGCCAGATGGAGGTGGCCGAACGCATCGCCAAAAATCCTTCAGAAGCTGAACGCATCGCCCCGCGGGCCAGCTTCGATTGCGTCAAGTCGCGTACTCCGCTTGAGACCGCGATTTGCTCAGACATCAAGCTGGGACATGCCGACATTGTTCTCGCTCGCGTATACAACGGCTTGCTGAGAACGGCAAACGAGACTGATAAAACCGCTCTGATCAAGAACGAGAGAGAATGGCTCAGAAACGTTCCCACAAAGTGCGGCCTGAAGACAAAACCGTTTTCCCAACAATCACTGACATGCGTGCGAAACGAATTCGAGATTCGTTTCACAACGCTCGACGGATGTCCCGAGAGTATTGCGGACTGCCTGAAACCTGATGAAGAGGAACCTCCCGCATCGACATCAAGGCTACGTGCCAGCTTCGATTGCGAGGCGCCGTCTACTGCCCTGGAGATTGTGATTTGCGCGGACGCGGACCTTGGGCAAAAAGACATCAAACTCGCCGAGACCTATCGCGCCGCAATCAAGGCAATAGGGCCGCAACAACGTAAAGACCTTGTCGCGAGTGAGCGGCAGTGGCTTGCTTTTGTGACCGAGTACTGCCCGCTCGGCCCCGTCGGTGCCATCCCGTCAGTCTTCACCAGAGGATGCGTCCGTTCTGCATTTGAGACGCGAATCGCACAACTGCAAACGTGTCCTCAAAAACAATCGGCTGAACGGATCTCTTGCCTGAAGGATTTCCGTGTTGTGACAAAGCAGTAACCGGAGTCAATTCCGTCGCGATTCCCCCTCTGGCATAGCTTTTCATTACAATATCCCCATGTCGGACTCATTGATCATCGCCGGACGTTCTTTCCGTTCCCGGCTTATTGTTGGCACGGGCAAATACAAATCATTCCAGGAAACCGCACGCGCGCTCGAAGCCAGCGGCGCAGAAATGGTCACGGTTGCGGTGCGTCGTGTGAATCTGGATCGCAGCAAAGAATCACTGCTCGATTACATCGATCCGAAGAAATATTTCCTGCTTCCGAACACCGCCGGATGCTACACCGCCGACGAAGCCATCCGCGCCGCCAGGCTCGGCCGCGAAGTCGGCCTGTCGGATTGGGTCAAACTCGAAGTGATCGGCGATCAGGCAACGCTTTATCCCGATGTGCAGGCCACGCTCGAAGCGACGCGCGTGCTGGTCAAGGAAGGATTCACCGTCCTTCCGTACACTTCCGATGACATCGTCTTCGCGAAGCGACTCATTGACGCAGGCGCCGCCACCATCATGCCTCTTGGTGCGCCGATCGGCAGCGGCATGGGCATCCAGAACATCGCGCACATTCGCATTCTGCGGGAGATGATCAGCGGCGTTCCGCTTATCGTCGATGCGGGCGTAGGCACTGCTTCCGATGCAACGATTGCCATGGAACTCGGCGCCGACGCCGTGCTGATGAACACGGGAATCGCCGCCGCCCAGGAACCCGTCCTCATGGCGGAAGCGATGAAGAATGCAGTGATCGCCGGACGGCAAGCGTATCTCTCCGGCCGCATGCCGAAGAAGCTCTACGCGACGGCGAGTTCTCCCTTGGAAGGCGTCATACGATAATCCGCGAATGGAACTAGCGCCGCCCACCGCTGTCTACAGCAGCTTGAGGGAAAGGATCGTCCTTGTCACCGGCGGTGCCAGTGGCATCGGCGAGGCCATCGTTGAAGCGTTCGTCCTACAAGGATCTCGAGTAATCTTTATCGACATTCAGGATGAAGCCGCAAACGCGCTCACGCAGAGCCTGCGTGGTCCTGACTGCATTCCGCCGGAATACTTCCACTGCGACCTGACGAATCCAGCAGAGCTTGAGTCCGTCACCGCCAAGATCCTGGCCAAATACTCCGCGATTGACGTCCTCGTAAACAACGCCGGCAACGACAAGCGACACAAGGTCGAGGAAGTCACGCCGGAATTCTGGGACTGGTGTATGCAGATCAACCTGAAGCACCAGTTCTTCATTTCACAGGCGGTTCTTCCCGGCATGAGGCGCGCCCGGCGCGGCTCGATCATCAACATGAGTTCGATCGGCTGGGTGATTCCGTCGGTCGGAATTCCCGTCTATGTCACGGCCAAGGCCGCAATCGTCGGAATGACCCGTGCACTGGCTCACGAAGTCGGCGTGGATGGGATCCGAGTGAATTGCGTAATGCCCGGAGCCATCTCCACAGAGAAACAGCGCAAGCTTTGGTTCACTGAGGAATACAAGAAACAGATTTTCGATCGTCAGGCGATTAAGCGCGACATACAACCGGAAGAAGTCGCCAAGCTGATCCTCTTCCTGGCGTCAGACGAGAGCCTTGCGATTACCAATCAGAGCTTCATTATTGATGCGGGATGGGTTTGAAAAGCTCCCGCTCGGTGGCGGAATGCGCCGAAAGGTCAACCAGTTATTCCCAAGGAGACTCTGGCACTGCTAAACGGCGCGCTCTTCCTGATCAGCCAATTCACTCACCGGAAGCACTGCGGCGACCGTCGTTCCTCCGTCGGAAGATGTGATCTCCAATTTCCCGCCCAGGTGCCGCATGCGCTCTGTCATGCCACGCACGCCCACTCCCGAGATCTCCGTATTGGGTGCAGGCATCCCTTTACCAAAATCGCGCACCTCTAAGCGAAGCTCATCCTCTCCACGCTCCAGCTTGATAAGACAGGTGTCGCTTCCTGAGTGCCGGTACACGTTTGTGAGGCATTCCTGAACTACGCGGAACAAGGCGATCTCGGCTTCGGATGAAAGAGGCCCCACCTCTTCGGGAATGTCGAGGGTCACATTCATCCGGCTGCGCTCAGAAAACCCGTCAACGTACCAGCGAATCGCTGAGCAAAGCCCGGCCACACCCAGCAGTGGCGGATGCAATAGGTGAGAAATGGTGCGGATTTCCTTGGTGACTTCTGCCACCATAATCGCGCTGTCGTCCAGCGTCTTGGAAACCGCAGGACTGAGATTGGTCGCAGTATTTTGCACCGCCGCCAGGTTCATCGTTACCCCGGCGAGCAACTGCCCGACGCTGTCGTGCAATTCACGCGCAATATTTCGCCGCTCTTCATCTTGCAGCCGCTGAATCCGCGCAATCAGTTCGGCATTCGATTTTTCGGTCGTAAGATCGTTTACCAGGACGCCTATGATCGCTCCGTCGCGGGACAACGGACTGAGCGACAACTTTGCCGAGAAAAAAACGCCGCCCACCTTACGCAGACGTACCTCCCATTCCATGGACTGCATATTCGGCGATTGCAAAAGCCTCTGCGTGGACTCTTTGTCGTCCGGGTGTACCAACTCGTCCAAACGACTCCCAATGAGCGATTCGCACGAGATTCCCAGCAGGGTGGCAAGGCTGACATTGCAGTAGATCATTTCACCGGCGCTGTTCAGCATGGCTGCGCCTTGCTGCATTCTCTGCACGAGCGTGCTATACGGCAGGTCCGCGCTTTGCAGCGCGTAGACAGTGTGTCCGTCGCGTTCCTCAACAACGAAGGCGTCTACGCATCCGGTGCGAATGGCCTCTAGGATCTGTGCGCCCTCGTCCGGCGTCAGTTCGGCAGGAATTACAACATTGCTCCCCATATAACTACCCTGTTAAAACCCCTTGTTGGCGTCATTATCTCGCAAAACCATGTAAATGCAACCCCATTCTCAATTCTTCCCGGGACGCAGTTGTAGTCCCACCAACGCCCGCTCGGTGTCCCTGAGGTCCCCCACGATCTTTCGAATGGGCTGCGGCAACTTTCGCACCAAAGTCGGAATCGCAACGATCTGATCTCCGGCAGCCAACTGCGGATGCTTGACCAAGTCGATTACCTCGATGTTGTAGCGCCCGGCAAGATGATCTTCGCAGAGGCGTTTGAGATTCGCGAAGGCGGCCACGGATCTTGGCGTCTGGCCGGCAACGTACAAGCGCAGATCCCATCTCTCGGCGTCTTCTGCCGTTGAGGTGCGCGCAATCTCATCCAGAAGCAGTGGTGTTTTCTTCTCGGAAGTGGCGTTCTTTTTCATAAAAAAATCCTATCTTCTTCTACGACGCGTAAATCCATTGCCTTCATCCGCCTGGCGGCTCTCAGCCATATTTTGGCGATCTTCCGCAAGCCGTTCCTGACGCGTTGTCTCTTGCGTCGCTACCAGTGCGCTCTCGGCGTCTTCAATCTCAAACTCTTTACGCATAGCAAAAATCTTTGCCTCGAGCGCCTCCCGCTTGCGTTGCCGGTCTCGTTCCTTGCGCTCGACTTCCTGCCCGATGGCTAGTGCAGCGGCTTTCTCACGCGCTTCCAGCGAAACCCGCGAAGAACCGGTCAGAACACCTTCCGGTCCAACATAGACATCGAGCAGGTCGATGCCGTGCTCGGTGAGCACGAATTCGCGTAATTGATTGGAGTGCTGCATTCCGCGCGATTTCAGCACGTACATGGCGCGGTTGCGTTCGCCGCCGAGTTCAATGTCTCGGAACAAAATCCAGCTATCGACAATCGACGAGATGTCAATCTCGGTGTGTTCCAACGCATCTCCCGCCGTCGTTAGATTGAGCAGCATTGCCGTGATTTTGCGCAACTTGAGAAAGTCGATCAGCCGAACGATCATCCCTTGCGCATCGTGGGCGGCGCCGGCCTGCATCAGCGCTCCGATGGGATCGAAAATGACTACATTGGGTTTGCTCAGCTGGACCATTTTGTGAATCATCGCCAGGTGCATCTCAAGCCCATAAAAAGTCGCCCGGCTGGAATGAATCTCCAGAAGACCCTTCTTAATACAACTGCCCAGATCGAGGCCGATCGACCGCATGTTCCGGACTAGCTGTCCTGGCGACTCCTCAAAAGCGAAGTAGAGGCAACGCTCCCCCCGATCGCAAGCGGCTTGCACAAAATGTGCGGCTAAACTCGTCTTGCCGGTACCCGCCGTGCCGGAAACCAGGACGGTGCTGCCCCGGTAAAAGCCTTTGCCGCCCAGCATGGCATCGAGCCGCTCCACCCCGCTGGAAACCCGTTCGTTGCTGACCTCATGTTGCAGGCCCAGAGAAGTAATCGGCAGAACGCTGAAACCATCTTCGTCGATCAGAAAGGGATATTCATTGGTACCGTGCGTTGTGCCTCGGTACTTTACGATTCGCATCCGGCGCGTTGAGACTTGGTCGGTGACGCGGTGGTCGAGCAGGATCACGCAGTCCGAGACGTACTCTTCCAGGCCGCGGCGGGTCAGCGTGCCGTCCCCGCGCTCGCCTGTGATGATGGCAGTGACGCCTTTGTCCTTCAACCAGCGAAAGAGGCGGCGCAACTCCGCGCGCAGAATGCCTTCGTTCTGCAACCCGGAGAACAGTGCCTCGATCGTGTCCAGGACCACCCGCTTCGCGCCGATGGATTCGATCGCCGCATTCAGCCGGATGAATAATCCTTCCAGATCGTAATCGCCGGTCTCCTCGATTTCGTTCCGCTCCACCCGCACGAAATCGATCAGAAGTTTCTTCTGCTTGGCGAGTTTGTTGAGGTCGAATCCGAGCGAGCGGACGTTTTGGGTCAGTTCTTCCGCACTCTCTTCAAAGGCCATGAAGACGCCGGGCTCGCCGTACTCTGTCGCTCCGCGGATCAGGAACTCCATCGCGAGCAAAGTCTTGCCGCAACCGGCGCTGCCGCAGACGAGCGTCGGCCTTCCACGGGGAAACCCGCCCTGCGTGACCTCATCAAGGCCCTCGATCCCGGTCGGGGCCTTGGGGAGAGCGGAAGTTTCCGAGTTTCTCACTGAAGTGGCTTTCGAGACCATTAGGACCTGCAGGCGCGGACGTCGGACCGCGAAGGCTTGCCCGTCACGCGCACTGCGATTCGTATTCTGGTGAAATAAGCGACGACATTGTATGTTTCCTTAGGGTGAAACCCTCGAGCCATACAGTGAACAATGTATTTGCGTGCGATTGCACTTTCGGCTGCCGATTTCCGCTGAGCACGTGTGTTTCTCACAACTCAAACGATGGGTTTGACTTCATCAAGGGCTCCCAGGCGAGAAATCCACCACGTAAGAAGGTGGACCCGCGCGAATGCATAGCCTCGCCCAAACCATTTAAGATTGCTGGCTTCCTCTTTCGCGAAAGTCACTCGGATTCTGAACCCGAAAAGTAGCATGTGCGCTTTGATCTCATAATTTGGAGAAATCATCGTGAGTGTTTCGCGGTATCGTGAACGCATTACGGCAGTTCTGGATCGGATCTGGACCACGCAAACGGAGGCCATCGAGAAAGCAGCAGCAGTCATGGCCGACGCCATAGCCTCCGGCGGCCTCGTCCACATGTTTGGCAGCGGGCATTCCGTCCTGCCTGTACAGGACATATTCCCGCGCTACGGCGCCTTCCCTGGATTTCGCCCGCTCATGGACATGCGCTTGATGTGGACCAACGTGATCGGCTCCGGAGGCGCTAAGGGTCTGCTCTGGCTCGAGCGCCGCGAAGGCTACGCTGCCGTCATCTTCGAAAACGAACCAATTCGCCCCGGAGACGTGATGCTCGTCTTCTCCCACGGAGGCTTAAACGCTGCCGGTATCGAAGTCTTGCAAGAGTCAAAGAAGCGCGGACTCTCGACCGTCGCCATCACATCCATGGACAACTACCGCAAGCGCGAGGCGACCCACTCATCTGGGATGAAACTTGCCGACGTCGCCGATCACGTCATCGACAACTGCGTCCCTGCCGAAGACGCGTTGGTCGAGATAAAGGGTTGGAAGGCACCGGTCGCTGCGGGATCGACGGTTTCGACGGTCACGATCGCCATGGCGCTCATTGCGCAAGTAGCCGCCAATCTGGCGGCCAAGGGCAAGAACCCTCCAGTTTTTGTTTCGCCCAACGTCCCAGGCATTCCGGCGGACAATAACAACCGCGTGTACGAGGAATACGAAAAGTCGCTGAAACGATAACCGTGAGCCCCAGCGTTCGGCCCCGATTGCTGTTCGTCAGTGCATGCGTGGGAATCCTCGTCTTCGGAATTGTCCTCGCCATCCTGGGAACAGTCTTCGGCCTCCCCGCGATGCACGAGCGAATGCAGGTCAGCCTCGCGCAGCAAGGCACATTGATCCTCTTCCTTTATCTGGGCATCTTCGTCTCATCCGTGGTGGTCGGGCCTTTGATCGATCATCTCGGGAACAAGGTGAACTTGCTGGCCTCCGCGCTGATCGTGGCGTTGGCGATGGTCTTTTTCGCTGAGGCGCGCTCGTTTGCCTCGGCCAGCATCGCCGCGGTGTTGCTAGGGCTGGGCGGCGGCGGCCTGAATACCTGCAACAACGTGCTGGTGTCCGACCTGTACGCATCGCAGCGTGGAGCCATGCTGAATCTTCTCGGAATGGTGTTCGGAGTCGGCGCACTAAGCGTTCCCCTGCTGGCAGCCAGCGTCGCCGGACGCTTCACTATTCCCGAGTTGTTTCTCTTCTGCGCAGTCCTGTCGATAATCAGCGCTCTCTGTTACGCAGCGATTTCGTTCCCACCGGCTAAAACGACGCAAGCATTCTCATGGAGCGAACTTTCTGAGGTCGCGAAATACCATGGCGTGCTTCTACTCGCATTCATCCTCTTCTGCGAGTCAGGCAACGAGGCCTGCATTGCTGGCTGGACATCCACTTACCTGGGCATTACCGGATACACTCCACGAATAGCCACCCTGGTATTAGCGACCTATTGGGCGGCGCTCATGGTTAGCCGAATGCTGGCCGCGAAAATTCTGCAAGGGATCCCGAAGTTGCGGCTCATCATCGGGGCGGGTCTTGTGGCACTGGCGGGAGCCATCGTCCTGCTTTCCGCGCGCTCGCTCATCCTCTTCTTCGTCGGGACAACATTGATCGGCTTGTCTTACGGACCGATCTTTCCCACGACTCTGGCGATCGCCGGGGACCGCCATTCCAACCGCGCCGGAACCGTCTTCGGACTTCTCTTCTCAATCGCACTGATCGGAGGCATGCTGTTTCCCTGGATCGTCGGGCAAGTTTCACAAGCAGTCAGCGTTCGCTCCGGCATGATCGTCCCCGGAGTGGGCGCAATCGGCATCGTCGCTCTTTCGATTGCGGTGGCTCTCGGCGAACGTAAGTCAAAAGCGATGTCGAGCGTTCGATAGGGATTTTCACCAATGACTGAACGCGGCACAGTCACTCATGCTCTGGCAGTCGACCTCGGCGGCACCAAATGTTCCGCCGCAGTAGTTGACCGCAGGGGGAAGGTTCTCGCCCGTCGCACGGTTCCAGTGGACGTCAGTTCGTCACTCGGCCCGGTCCAACAAATTGTGGAGCTAGCGAAGGAACTTGCTGACGCCAGGAAACCAGCGGAAGCGTTCATCGCCGCCGGAGTCGCAGTACCGGGGCTCGTCCGTCCGAATGGCACCGTGTGGGCCCCAAATCTGCCGGGCTGGGAAGAGATGCCGCTCGCAAAACATTTGACACGCTCCCTCAAGATTCCAGTTCAAGTCGAAAGCGATCGCAACGCAGCAGTCCTCGGAGAGTCCTGGTTAGGCGCGGCTCGAGGCAAGTCCGACGCAATCGTTCTGATGATCGGCACTGGCATTGGCGCGGGAATCATGAGCGGCGGCCGCATCCTTCGGGGCGCGCACGAGCTCTCCGGATGTGCAGGATGGCTCACCGTCACTCGCGAAGACGTTCAGGCAGCACAAGGCTGCGGAGAACTGGAATCCCTCGCGGCTGGGCCCGGCATCGCACGCGCCGCGCAACAACGCCTGCAAAAAGGTGAGGGATCAATCCTAACGAACTTGGATCTCTCGAAGATCACCGCGCACGATGTCGCCAACGCTGCCCGCTCCGGCGACGCATTGGCCCTGGACGTCTTCCAGCACGCCGGACGATTCCTCGGATACGGCCTCGCGAACCTGATCAGCATTCTCGATCCTGAGGTGATCGTCCTGGGAGGCGGCATGGCAGCCGTAGCGGATATCTACCTCGCTCCGATGAAGGAAGCAATGTTCGAACGCGCTCAACCGCTCGCTGCCAACAAAGTAAAGATTGCCGTGAGCAAACTGGCGGACACGGTCAATCTTCTTGGCTGTGCACGTCTCGCCTTTGAATCAACCGCGAGCATACAAGAATCGCCGTCGTCAAAGAGACCAAGTCATACGCTTCGCAAGAAACACTCTCGAACTCGCAAGGAGGAAGAATGAACCGGCGTTCCTTCGCGCAATCGGTTGGTGGAGCAATGGCCCTCTCGGTCTTAGCCAGATCATCCATGTCGGCCGAATCATCCGAGAGTAAGCCGGGAAAGATTATGGCCATCGCCGCGCATCCCGGCGACGGAATGTTCACCATGGGAACCGCCCTCGCCCAACAGATCGCTCGCGGAGGCGCCGGCGTTCTGCTCAGCCTCTCCATCGGAGAGCGAGGCGCTCCGAAGAACATCCCGGTTCAGCAATACGGCGACATGCAACGCACTGCCACGCAGAAAGCCGCTCAACTAATCGGGGCAGATGCGATATTCCTTACTTATCCGGACGGCGAAATTCCGTTCAACGAAGAAAGTTCCCTGGCAGTCGCTGATGCAATTCGCGAACATAGGCCGGACGTCATCATCACTCACTGGAGCGGCAGTTGGCACAAAGATCATCAGAACTGCCACCTGATCGTGCGCGACGCCGTCTTCTATGCGGGCCTGGAAACAATGACGCGAACTCACCCCGCCCACTCGGTCTCGAAAATCTTCTACGCCGACAACTGGGAAGACGCCAGCAATTTCATTCCCGACACTTATCTCGACATCGACGGGGTCCGCGAGAAGTGGCTGCAGGCCTGCGATTTCTATCCCATGTGGCGCGGACAAACCGGCTTCTTCCGATACAACGACTACTACGCTGCCCTCTCGATCATGCGAGGCTGCCTCTCCGGATTCAAACACGCCGTCGCGCTGATGTCCGATCCGGGCCAGCGAGTCGGCAAAGCGCACTCACTTTGAAATCGTAGTTGGGGATTTTCTGGACAGCGGCGGCCTGGTTCACATCAGCGCACGACTTCAGTGCCGTTCAGAGCGCCACGATAGACACTTAGGGAATCACCTGAAACGCCACATTACTCGTCAACGTCCCACTCGGAGTCGTCACTGTGACGAATCCCGTCGTCGCCCCAGTCGGCACCTTTGCCAACAGCAACGTGCCCGAATGCACAGTGAAGCTCGCGGGAACTCCGTTGAACGAGACGCTCGTCGTCCCCGTAAATCCCTGCCCAAGAATTTCCGCCGTCCCGCCCACCTTCCCTGTTTTCATCGCGAAAGTGACAAAGGGCCCGAGCCCTGTCGAGAGTCTAAATGCCGTGTTGCCGGTCGTACCGTAGAAGTCTCCACCAGTCGTACCGTAAAAGTTTCCATCCGTCGCTTGCATGAGATCTGCCGCCGGAAACCTGCCATCCGGACAGCTTGTTTGAGCACAAAAGTTGTAGATCGTGGCAAGCGTGCCCGCTGGGGTGAACGAGAAGATCGTTCCGCAACCGGATAGCAGACAATACGCTCCGCCCGATTGCGTGGCGCCATAAAAATTCCCATCTGTTGCCTGTATCAGACTCATTGGAACCGAACCGTCAAGACAATTCGTCAGCGAGCAAAAGTTGTATAAGGTGGTGAAACTCCCCGCAAGCGTCATTTGAAAGATCGTACCTTGACCGTTCGTTCCTCCGGCTGTTGTGGTCCCATAGAGATTCCCATCAGCGGCTTGCACGAGTCCGCGTGCACCGGAACCATTGGCAAAAGTGTAGAGCGTGGTGAACTCGTTGGCCGGGGTGATTCGAAAGATTGTCGTACTGGTAGTCCCGTAGAGATTTCCGTCGCTGGCTTGCACTACGCCGGCGTAAGGACTTTCGCCGTCGGGGCATCCCAATTGCTGGCAAAAGCTATGAATCGTGGTCAACTTACCGCCTGGAGTTATCCTGAATACCGTACCGGAGCAGAACAGACCAGCATGACATCCTCCTTGTAGCGTCGTGCCATAGAAATTCCCATCGCTCGCTTGAATCAATGCGTCTTCCGGGAAGCTGCCGTCTTGCTCTCCGAAGGTGTGCAGCGTGGTCACATTGCCGTCCCTGCTAATTTTGTAGACCGTACCGCAACCGTTATTGCACGCACTGCTACCTCCAGCCGAAGTTGTGCCGTAGAAGTTGCCGTCCCGACCCAGAATCACCCCGGCGGCGGGTTCATAACCACCGCATGAAGAGCCGCTGCAGAAGTTATAGAGGGTTTTCAGTGAACCCGTTCGGCTGAGCACGAATACTGTCCCGTGGTCGTTGACGCTGCTCCCGTCATTGCGAGTAGTCCCGTAGAAGTTGCCATCGAAACCCTGAACGATACCGTCCGGATCCAGGACGTTGATTCCGTCGTCAAAAGTTACCAGGGTCGTTAAGGTCTGCGCTTGCGACCCTATGACTGCCAAGGTTAAGAACACAAAAACGACACCGCCTTTTTTCAGCAAGGCAAGCATGTGCGCACCGATTCTGACAATCGTCACGTTGTCTCCTGTCGAGTTAGAAAATTCCTCGTGGGCCAAGAATCCAGGGGAGGACACAAATTCCAGATCGCATCAACCAAAAGGGGAGGAACTTCAGTGGACGTGAAACCAAAATCCCACTACATCTGCCGCAGCATTATCTGTGGCGAGTCCTGCTATGTCAACCTAAGTAGAATCCGGTATTGGAGTTCCTTCCATAACTTAGTTCGCTAATAAGTCCGTGGCGCACACTTGACGGCGTCTCCGACCTGAGGGATACTCTTCGAATTCAGTCGCAAGAACCTCCAGCATTCTCCCCTAAGCTGGCCATGAAACTGTTGTGCTCGCACCTCCGGGAAATCTTTGAGACGAGCACTGAATGAGAGTTGTCCGTTTCAACCTGGCGAAAACCCAAGGAAGTGAAAATATGAAATATCTTGGACTTGGAAAGATTGCTTGTATTCTTGCCGCGTTCTGCTTTGCGACCGCGGTCGTTTCAATTGCACAGACCTATACAAACCTGGCAGATTTCGACGGCACAAACGGTAATGGGCCGAACGGAACGCTGGTACAGGGTGTGGATGGAAATTTCTACGGCACGACCTTGGTTGGAGGATCGGCAAAATCTGGCACGGTCTTCAGAGTCACTCCGAATGGAGAAATTACAAATCTGCACACGTTTTGTTTGAAGACTGGCTGCCCCGACGGCGCAAGGCCCATACCGGGACTGACCCTTGCCACGAACGGAAAATTCTATGGCACCACTTACGATAGCGGAGGCACAGTTTTTGAAATAACCCCTAACGGTGCTCTAACCACTATTCATCAGTTCTGCTCGCTACCAAATTGTGCCGACGGAGGCGCCCCGCAAGGATCGATGATCCAGGGCATTGACGGGAACCTGTATGGCACAGCCTACGGAAGCGGCGCCCACAGTGGCGGAACAGTTTTCAAAATTACTCCAGCGGGAAGTTTTTCGGTTCTCTATAACTTCTGCTCGCAAACAAATTGCGCTGACGGAAAGTTCCCGATGGGTGCGTTAACCCTGTCACCAACCGGGAATATTGTCGGAACTACCTCCCTCGGTGGCGCCAATGGTCTTGGCACTGTGTTTGAAGTCAGTCTAGCAGGCCAGTTGACCACGTTGTATTCGTTCCCAAAGGCCCAAGTGATTGGAGGGAATGTTGCGAATGGCATCATTTTGGGCACAGATGGCAGTTACTATGGCACGACTTTTGCCGGTGGGAAAAACGATCAGGGAACGGTCTTCAGGCTCAGTCAGTCCGGACAAGTCAGGGGCTACAGCCTCTGTTCCCAGCCCAATTGCGCTGATGGCCTTCAACCTCTGTCGGCATTGGCAGAAGGAACCGATGGCAACTACTACGGGACCACCACTGGTGGCGGCTTCACAAGCGGGAATATCTTCCAAATCACACCCACGGGTACTTTCACTTCTCTCTACACTTGTAACGCTCCGGGCTGTCCCGATGGCGAGAATTGGACTGCCGGGCTGGTTCAAGGTACCGACGGAAATTTCTATGGTGTCGCTAGCGAGGGCGGCAACCAATCGGCTTGCCTCGGTGGTTGTGGCACCTTCTTCAGTCTGTCGATGGGCTTGGGCCCGTTCGTCGAGGCGCTACCCGCCGCCGGCAAAACCGGATCCACGATCGGGATTTTGGGGAACAACCTCGCAAATACGACCAGCGTGACTTTCAACGGAACCCCGGCTACGTTCACCGTGGTCTCCGACACATTCCTGAAAGCAACGGTTCCAAGCAGCGCCACCTCGGGGACGATCCAGGTCACGACCTCAAGCGGCACGCTCAACAGCAACATCATCTTCCGCGTAGTTCGTTAGACAGCACGAAGCAAATCTGAGAAGCCGCCCCTCACGGCGGCTTCACCTTTTGGACAGAGGTTTCGCGACTTGGACAAAAGTCTCGCGTTCTGGACAGAGATTTCGCTTCTTGGACAGATGTTTCCCGTTTTGCACAGATGTCTGGCGTCGGGCAAATGATTCGTATCAGGGCACGGCTTCAGCCGTGCCGTTGATGCAGCGCGTTACGCCGACTTTAGCCCCTGTAGAGCCCGCCTCGCCTCTCGCCAAACAAGTGACGTTCGGCTCGAACTTCTCATCAAAGACCAGAGCGGCCCGTTGGAATCAGCTTAAATAATGTGCCCCATCGATAGGCGCCGCCTCGGTACGTAATCCCGTACAACGCTCCGTGCGCCAGCAACACGCTTTCCGGAAATGCGCCATCGCTCTGACCGGTGAAGTCGTGCAACACCGTGAACTGGCCATTCGGTTTTAGTTTGAAGATGGTTCCTTTGTTGTAGGCACCACCCTGGGAAGCAGCGCCGTAAAAATTTCCTTGCGAATCCATGGTGACTCCGCCAATCGGCTGAGCGCCATCGAAGCCATTGAAGTTGTAGAGGACCAGATGCATTCCGATATTCGTGAGTTCGAATACAGTTCCAGAACCAAACGTCCCTCCGTGTGAGGTAGTGCCGTAAAAATTTCCGCTCTCATCCCGGGAAAGCCCTTCAGTCGGTATTGCACCGTCCGCGCCGCCCCTGAAACTGTAAAGGACAGTTTCCTCACCTCCGGGAGCCAGCTTGAAAATGGTTCCGCGGCCAGACGCGCCGCCACCTCGCGTCGCGCCATAAAGGTTCCCGGATCCATCGCGGACTAATGTGGCGGTTGGAAATTCTCCGTCACCGGAGACTTCTCCAAACGTATGCACCAGCGTTGCAGTACCATTCTGATCCAACTTGAAAAAGGTGCCGCATCCAGTCGGGTAACAGGCGCCAGTTCCTCCCGAAAACGTGGCTACATAGAGGTTGAGATCTGCACCCCGAATCGCCCCGCCGGGAAATCGGCCCACATTTTGATTCTGAGTACAGCAGCTGAACAGGACATTCAGGCTCCCTATTGAGTTAAGTTCGAACACCGTTCCTGACTGGTTGAGACCACCTTGATAAGTCGTGCCGACGATTAACCCATTTTCGAGAAAGGAAATTGATGGAAGCTCTCCGTCGGACTCGAACTGGAAACTATGAAGGACAAGTTCTTGATCGCTCGGGTCTATCTCGAATATCGTGCCCGCCCCAACTGTCCCCCCGGTCTGAGTGGCTCCATAAAGACTGCCTTCCGGGCCGAGTAGCAGCGCGCCTGTCGGGGACGATGCGTCATTCGCAGCTCCAAAATCATGAACGACGGTGAAGGTCTGCGCATTGAGGGGCGGGCGAGAAATGATCAAGCCTGGAATCACTGTTAGCAGACATAGGAAGAAACGGGCCCGAATACCATGAGCGTAGTTCATTCGTTTGATCCTCGCGTTGAGCAGCACTCAGATGGTTTTCCACCCGACAGAGTTGCCGTGCACGCGGTATAGGCGAAGCACCAATGTTCGGAAGCGAGGATCAAACGGCTTCGGCCCGGCCCTCTGTATCGAACAGTGAGACAATCAGCTTGAGTTTTCCACAGCTAACGTCGGTTTCCTTGTGACATGTGACCTTGACTGAGGATATGGAAAGCGCACAATTGGATCAGGTGGCCTACATGCCGCTCAGAACCGCGTCAGCATCCCGCAGGTTTGCTCTCGCATTCTTGGCTTTCTGATCTTTGAAAATTCGAGGCTGGACGATCCCACGTGCGCGTAGCGTCTTCCTTGGCTCCGCAGTAATCTTGTTAAGAGTCTGGTTCGCGTTTTTGTGCGGTAGTTCTTCGGCGGACTAAGTCCTTAGTCTGGAATATTTTACGTGTAAGTCATTTATTAGCAATATTTTGCAGGCCATGCGCAGAAGTGAGCGCCGCCAAGTCATTTAAATACAATATTTTACGCATTTTTAAGCGAAAAATTTTCGTCGCCCAAAGCGAATAGGAAGCGGGCCAAGTGCAATAAAATCAATATTTTGCCTCTAAATTCTCTGCTTTCAATATTTTGCAGGACAAATGCCGGCGCGGAAGCCTGTAACCCGCCTTTCTTCAATATTTTAGGAGTTCCAGACGTAAAAAAATTACTAAGCATAGTTCACGAAAGCTGCCCCTTGATCTCGGCCCTCTCTTGTTTGCGCCCGTGAAAGTCGACTCGGCCACGGGAGCCGACATTGGTTACGGAATCCCATCATTGATTCATTCTTCAAAAAATCTGTCGCGTTAAATCGAAGCCAATAAAAATGTTCTTTGGCGTGTTAGCGCTGGGATTGCCCAGGAACGTTGCGTTACTGGCCGCTCGCTGGGATACGATCGTAGCCGGCCCATTACTGAAACCCAGCGTAAAGGCATGCCGCCAGATCTTCTTCTGGATACCGAATGCGAACTCGGGCCGGTGTATTCCCAACTCATCCGCATTCATTACTGTGGGAATAGTCTCCGCGACCAATGCGACTGTCTTCCGGATATCAACAGAGGCTGCCACGGCGATAGAAATCGTGTTGGCACAGGGTTTGAGAATCAAACCACCCGAGACTCCATTCGCCTGCGGAGCCGAACATGGCTGTTCGACGATGGCATCGGCCAAGGTCGGATTGGTGTTCTGCAACAGCGGTCGCGCATGAATTGTGAAAGTCGGCGCGACATATATTTGCGCATGCCGGGTGATACTTCGCGAAGCGATTACTTCGAAGTTCTCCGAGAAATTTCTCTGGAAATTGTTTTGCCCATCGACTGAAAATCTCAGCGCGAGATTGAGAGGCTGATGGTCGTGCTCATCAAGCACGTTGTAACCCGCCATCAGTTCGATCGGACGACCGATGACGCTTGGAGAGCGGTAGGCAAAAGCGTAAAGCCGTGATGTGATTCCATATCGGAAGCCAAAAGACGAAACTGAAAAATCATCCAAACCAAGCAACGTGTTCCCCCGGCCAGGAGTAACGAAAGCTGGTTCGTAGGGAAACCTGTGGGTGAAATTCACGTATAGTCCATGGCGGGCAACGCGGCGCCCGGTGGGAACTGCAAAGACCATATCGTCGCCAGCCGTATATACCGTGCTCTGGCTGGCCACGGAAGGTTCTGGCGATGAAGGGCCGGGATTGCTCTTGGAACTTTGCGCCGCATTGTTTGCGTCCGCCTTACTACTCGAACTCTCTTCTGCGGCCGCGGCTGTCCCCACTTCTTTGATCTCGCGGCTAACCACGTCTACAAGATATTTCTTTCCCTCACGTTCGACTATGATCTGCGAGCTCGATCCATCGACGAATGACACTCCCGCCTCGCTCGGAGTAGGAGGAACCACAGAACCTGATGGCGTCCGTGCCGACGCGCCTGAGTGATCATTGGCGTTGGCGCTTGAAACGGAGGCCGCGCTCAGAACTAGAATGCCGACGATAATCCCCGTGACTACTACCCCAATACCCTTCTTCTCGCTGTGCATGGTCGTTTCTCTTTTAGAATTAATTTTCTCCAACGGATATGCTCAAGAGCGTACCCGCGCATGCCCTCCGTGTATGTCATCAAAATGTAATTTGGCGTCTCTATCAGGAGGCTTGGTCTGATACGCGTTGCAATTTATTGACAAGGTTTTGACAACTGACCGGCCCTAAATTAACAAGATGATACGAAGGTAATTCTCAATTTCTGTTGGAGGCTGGATGCTGAGGAGACTTTGGGCTTTCATAATTCCGATTTTGATGTGGTTGCTGGCAAGCGTAATGTGGGCTGCGCCCGCCGATCAGAGTAACTCTCAGGTCTTTACCGGAGAAATTATGGATTCGCTCTGCGCCAAGGACGGCACTCACGACAAAATGATGGACCAAATGAAAAGTATGGGCCGAGACAAGGCGTCCTGTACACAGAAGTGCGTCCAGTTGGGGGCTAAGTACGTTCTCTTCGATCCAGTCAAGAAGACTGTCTTTAGTCTCGACGATCAGGATAAGGCCGCTGCGTTCGCTGGCCGAAAGGTCCAGGTCAAAGGGACCATGGAAAAAAAGAAGATCAAAGTAGCGAGTATTGAACCGGCCGATTGATCGATTCCGATTACCGGAAAGCTTGTTGCTGCCAGAAGTATTTCGGGGCTCGATACAAGCACAACTCTGTGAGTCACGGTCGAGGTACGGGGATGTGCAAGGAACACACGCACCTGCGACAAATTGGGTTCGTGGCGATATCGAGCTTGGCGCGAAATTGGAGAGCGGCGGTCGAATTGACGATCTCTGTAAGCGGTCCTTCGTGGATGTTTCCGAACGCCGGATGAAAGAAACACGGCCTCACATCTCCAGAGGCTTCTATTACGGCAGAGACCCATGGAGCATTGCACAGCGGAGCCACAGCTTCGAACTGCCCCAGATAAGCGCGGAAATGGGCGACAATCTTCCGCAACTTGTCTGAGTTCTCCGCTACGAATCCGGTGTGTTCCTCGCTGCAATATTTGGTGATTACTCGCTCCATTTCGGCAGCGAGTTGTTCAACCTCGTGAGCATCAAGTGCGACTTTACTTTGCTGCGTGAAAGACCATCCTTCAGGACGATTAAAGGCGCTTGAGGTAACATCGGCGGCGAGGAATGAAATGGAATTTAGCCCGAGTTCCCTCGCCGACTGTACGGTGTCACAAAGGGCCAAATGATTAGCTTTCTGCACGGTACAGCGCGCCGTCATCGGCATGTCCGCGCGCAATCGACGGATTGCGCGGGCACCAGCCGCCAACTTCTCAAATGCTCCGGAGACACGACGAATCGCATTATGCAGGCGAGCCGGCCCATCCAGAGAGACAGTGATGTCATCGATGTTAGAGGCTATCTCCTCAGCGTGATCCTCTAGGTGCAATCCAGCCGTTAGTAAGGTGACTCGTATCTTTTCGCGGCGAAGCATGGCAGCCAGTTCGAAAATGTATCGGTTTAGCTGAGCCTCTCCCCCGGAGAAGGCGACCCATTGAACCTTCATCTTGCGAAACGACGCGAGCTGATTTTCCAGATCGGCGGGAGTGAGTTGACGCGCCTCGCGAATTCGCCAGATATCACACATCGCGCAGCGGCAGTTGCATTGGTTGTGCGGTGAGATCACCAGCACGGGGAGCGTTGAGACTTCGTGAGCGGCGAAAGAGGCACGGTCATTCGAGAGCGACTCGCTCAAGGCCGAAACTGGGACGACGCTGCTCATCGACCGATCTGCCCCCAGAACAGGTAGAAACGGGAAGGTGCGCGTCGTCTAGCCAATCGAGCTTTGATCGGTCGCAGGGCCCAATCGAACCCGTACCACGGACGCAGGACGCGCCAATGAATCCGGAATCGGTCTGCTAGTTGGTTCAGCGTCTGTGGAGTGAGATATTCGCGGCTCGGGATGCTGTCGGACTCGAATCCAAATCTCTGCTTGAAGGAAGACCGCTTTTCCTCCAACATGGCCCGCCCGCTTTCTTCCCGGCGATAGAAAGCTGAATCCGCGATGACGACGTGACCGGGGCGCCGTAAGCAGCGCAGAGTTTCGGCAAACGTCACTTCGTAGTCGACAGAGTAGTGGAATGAGGCATTGAAAATGACAACGTCAAATTGCGCGTCGTCGAAAGGTAAGCAATCCATCTCCGCCTGAAAGCGTGGGAACGGCTGCTTCATGTGGCGAAGATAGTGGACGCCCGCACCCAATCCATCGGCTTCGTTATCGAGAAGATCGACAGCTACAGGGCGATGACCTCGCAATCCAAGACGGTAGCTCAACCAGCAGTTACCGGCGCCAATGTCGAGAACATCGAATCCCTTGGGATGGCGGCGCTCGATTTCGGGCAAGAGATGTTTCTCAAAATGCCGGAACGTGCGAGCCCGAATTTTCCACTGCCACGAGTTGTTGCCTGTCAGATCCTGAAATGGCAGCGCAAGGTAGTAGTCGGATGAGCTTGAACCACGACCCTCTTTGGCGCGAACGGCCGAATACTGCTCGACAAAGCGGTCGAAATACAGTTGACGTTCCGGGCGTAGCGCCCGAAAAATTCCTGCGGTTTCCGAAATCATAAAATCGCAGTCCGGGCAACGGAGGATACTCTCGGAAGAAGTCGCGGCTGGCGACTGCCGACGGCACTTGGGGCAGAGCAGACGAAGCTCAGGCGTCGTGTCAGAGAAGCTCATTTCGCGCTCGTGGAGATCGTTGTCGATCATAGCTAATTCCTCACGAACTCCAGCAGGACATGATCCGCCAGGCCGCGGACTCCAGGGCAGCGGCCGAGCAGCGCGTCGAGTCGACTTGCAACGCGAATCGCCGGCGGAAACTTTGTAGCGAACGGCTCCACATAGCTGGGTGGGATCGCAAGGCCAATTCCTCTCCAGGATTTGAGGGTGAAGTCCGCTGCGAACGTGTCTGACAAGGCTTGTACGTTTGGATAGCGGACGTGCAACTCGGATCCATTTGCAAGGCGCGCGATAGTGCCTGCCTTCCGCCATCTTCTAAAAGCCTTTTTTTGATTTCCCCGTGCCATGTGCCAAACAATTTCCCAGAGGCAATTCGGTCCCAGAAAACATAAGAAAGCGGCTGCGCCGGGACGGAGCAACGCTGCCAGATCTCTGGCTACCCCTCGGAGGTCTTCAACGCAGTTGAGGGCGCCAAAGTTAGAGATCAGTCCGTCGAAAGGAGCGCGATCCTTCAGGTGCTTGAGCTGTTCGATGGCTAGGACATCAAGTTCAACAGAAGCTTGCTTTCCGCAGGATGACACACGCCGTTTTGCGACCCTGATCATTTCCGAGGAGCAATCCACGCCGAGAACCTTAACGCCACGCTCAGCCAGAAAGCACGCGTCGACTCCGGTGCCGCACCCAAGATCCAGTACACGATCACCTGGAGCAAAGGCCTCGCAGAACACCCTCCACACCAGCGCTCGCTGAGCCTGGCCTATCCTGGAGTAAGTGAACGTCGTGTCGTACGCGTCGGCGATGCCGTCGAATGGCGCTCGTGAGAGATTGGATTGAACGGCCGACACGAGTGGATCAGGCCTCCACTTCGTTCGCCGACGAATACAAATTGGACCGATGGTCGGCGACTGCGTTTTTCAAGCGTTCGAGATCGGCGAACGGAGCGTTGAGCTGCGTACTGAGCCGTTTCAGTTCAACTTCACTTCGAATCAACTGATCGGCAAAGCCATAGAAACGACGCGAATGACGGCCCCGAAGCCGTACATCGCGATCGGAACCCTGATTCCAAACTTTGAGCGGCTCCGTCTTATCGGACACTTCTGAGAAATAAGGAGTACCTTTGATCGGGTACGCGACCGTGGTGAAGAAAATGTCGGGATCAGTCGCTTTCATGTGATCGATCGTCGCTTCGATGTCACGGATTTCCTCACCTTCATAACCCCACATGAGGAAAACGCCCGTCTGGATCCCATAGGTCTTGCATAGAGCCACGGCATTCCGCACCTGTTCAACGGTTACACCACGTTCCATGGCATCGAGAATTCGTTGCGAACCGCTCTCGGATCCGATCCAGATACGAAAGCATCCCATTTCGGCCAGCGTCTCAATCACACGGGGATTCAGCCGGTCCGCCCTGGAAATGCATTCGAAGGGCAGGTGCAATCTGCGGCGGCTGAGTTCGGCGGAGTACTCGAAGAGCCAGCCGTGATGGATGGTAAACACATCATCGGCCATCCATCCGATCTCGGGATTGTATCGATTCACGCACCATTCCAGTTCGTCAGCTACTGAAACCGGTGAACGCCGGCGGTGCGTCTTCCCAAACACTTGATGACTGCACCAGCGGCAGTGATACGGACATCCACGCGCTGTAATTAAAGAAACAGAGCCTTGTCCGTGGTGTTCACGCCAGGTTGCAAGATACCGATCGAAGTCAACGGCGCCTCGCGCAGGCCAAGGCTGCGCGTCGAGATCATGTATCTGGGCCCTTGGAGGCGTCCGTACGATCGCTCCGTCACTTTGCCGAAAGGCAATTCCATGAACGTTATGCAGAGCATCAGTCGATCCCCCGGTTCGGAGCAACGGGACAAGTTCCTCACACGTGAGTTCACCCTCCCCGATGACCACCACATCGGCTCCCGCGGCCAGATATTCCTCGATATAGGCTCCTGGTTCTGGCCCACCCACGATTGTTTTCCAACCTGCATTCTTTGCGGTGCGAAGAATCTCAACCACATTGGGCCGGGTCATCAGATTCGCGTAGACACCGAGTACGGACGGTGGCCCTTTCTCGAGCATCTCGAACAAGTCTGCGCGTGCAGAAAACGTGGAGTCGAACACCTCAACATCGAGACCCTTGCTGCGCAGGTAAGAACAGATATAGAGGATCCCCAAGGGCGCATAGGGCTTCATAATCTGAAGCTCTTTCGGATCGTCGTAGAGAAAGTAGCCGTGAGTGAGAAGTAGGTCCATGGATGCAATAGCTCCCGCCCCCTATGAGTTGCCGAAGGAGTTGGGGACTTGCAGTTGCACGAACTGGCTCACAGGCGGATCAAGCGCTGTGGGATGCGGATTTCTGCAGGTTTTTTCCAACACCCTCACCTGCTGCCAGAGGGCCTTGCATTCAGAAATCTTTTCTCTGCCTTGAGCATTGGGTGTGTGCCATGAATCGACTTCCGCATGAAGCGCATCATGGAGTGCGCGGTAGAAGTCGTTGGTATAAGCCCCATGGAACATCATCGACAGATCCTCACTGTCGCGCCAGTTTGTCTTTTCCTGCAGCTGCGCATGGACCCGTTCATAAAACTTTGTTCCGGGTAGGGGATAGGAGACCGACACTCCAATGTCGTCGGGGCGCGTGTCCCGCACCATCTTCACCGTTTTCTGGATGTCCTCCCAAGTTTCACCGGGATAGCCAAATTGCAGGAAATAGCAGGCGCGGATTCCAGCGGCTTTCAGGTGTCCCCGCGCCTTACTTATCTGATCGATATGAGTGCCCTTGTCCATGGAGTCCAGAATCTTCTGAGAGCCGGACTCAACGCCCATCCAAACCTCGGCGCAGCCTGCGCGCCCTAAGTGTTGTGTGGTTTCGGCCGTCATCAGATCCAGCCGTGATTGCATTTTAAAAGGCAGGGCAGAATCTAAGGCCTGTACTTCATCAGCGAATTGGCGTACCCATTTCGCTTGCAAACCAAAAATGTCGTCTGCAAACCAGATATGCTCGGCACCGCATTCATTCTTGAGCCGGTACATCTCTTCAGCAACATGGCTGGCCGAACGGACCGCGAAGGAATTACCGTAAATTGGCTTCGCGCACCAATTACAACTGTACGGGCATCCACGACTCGACACCATGTTCATGGAAAAGTAACCATGCGCCTGAGTCCACGCGTCGCGATATTGATCGACTTGCACCAGTTCGCGGGCCGGCATGGGCAAGCTATCGAGATCACGCATCAGGTGGCGCCGCTCTGTCCGAACTACCTGTCCACTTTCCTGATTTAAATACGCCAAACCCGCAATCGATTCGGCAGAACGACCACGGGCGCTCAGGAGATGAGAGACCAGTTCAAGGAGTGTCCACTCAGCCTCTCCCAGCAACACGTAATGGAAGCCTCTGTTCAGGTAGTCGAAAGTGTGGTCGGTGGCATCGGACCCGTTAATTAAAACGGTCGCTCCCGTTTGCAACGACGCGTCGAGAATGTGATAAGCGACTTCTTTCATTCTCGTCAGACACATCTTGGAGAGATAGTTAAAGCTGTCTTCGTAAACCACAACAATCCGCGGACGATGCCGTTTCAGGGCCTCCTCGAATCCCTGCTCTGGATTGTTGAGCATGGTGTCGAAAAGGGCTACGGACAGACCTTCCGCACGCAGCAGCGCCGCAGCATACAAGGTACCCAGCGGCAAGTAGGGCTGCATCTTGCGCGTTTGCTTGCGGTCGTAATAAATGTGGTAGGAATGAGTCAGGAGAACATCAGCCACTGATTCGGCCCTCTTGTACGTCAACTGGGATTCGCCCGAGCATAGGAGCTGCGTTCTTACAAATTGTCAAAATCCTGTTAATTTGCTGTCACATCTGTTTTACATTTCAGCAACAAATTCAAGACAAACGTGGGATGTAGCGCTGCTACTTTAACCGGCGGTGCCCTTCCGGGCACAAACCTGCAAATAGCACTGGGAAGGGTTATGGCGGAGGATGATTCTTTTTTACAATCCGAAAGCCACCAAGCCTCGCAACACTCGATTTCCACTGTCCGTTTTAGCGATTGCCTCGACGATTGATGGACGCGAGGAATACGCCATCATAGACGGGAACCTCGATCCGAATCCCACCGAGACTCTGGTTGGACTCATCCAGCGACACTCGGTCGAACTCATCGCTGTAACTGTGATGCCGGGTCCGCAGACAGTCGGCGCGGTCGCAAGTTGCCAGCAAATTCGCAGTCGCTTTCCGAATATCCCCATTGTGTGGGGCGGATATTTTGCTACCAATTACACCGCAGCCGCTTTGAACACAAACTACGTCGACTATGCGGTGCGGGGGCAGGGCGAGCAGACATTCCTCGAATTGCTTCAGGCCATCCGCGGGCAGCGGGAAGTGAGCACGATTGCAGGCCTTTCCTACAAAGATTCCTCAGGGAAAATGGTGCACAACCCCGAACGCCCGATGCAGGCTCTCGACAATTTTCCCTGGTATCCATATCACGCTTTGCCGGCTGAGCAGTATTTGCGACCAACGTTTCTCGGCAAGCGCACGGCCGTTCATCAGGCAAGTCTCGGCTGCCCTTATCGCTGCAATTTTTGCGGCGTCGTGACCTTCTCTGGTAGTCGCGAGAAGATGGAATCGCCGGCAAGGACCGAGGGCATTCTCCGTCATCTCGTTCAATGTTACGGAATCGATGCAGTCCAGTTCTACGACAATAACTTTTTCCTGCGCGAGGACCATACGCGTGAACTTGTCGACCGCTTGGCTCCGCTAAATCTGCAGTGGTGGTGCGAGGGACGGATCGACATCATGATGCGGTACTCGGATGCGACATTCGAGGCGATCCGCCGGGCAGGCTGCACCATGATCTTTTTTGGCGCGGAATCAGGATCGAATCAACATTTGAAGGAGATGAATAAAGACCTGCGCGCCGAAGACACGCTGGCCCTCGCCTCGCGGATTCGCAACTTCGGTATCGTGCCGGAGTTCTCGATCATTTTTGGCAATCCTAAGGACCCCGAAGGTGACACGAGAGAGTGCATTCAATTCATCCGGCAGCTGAAACGCCTCAATTCTGATTCCGAAATCGTGGTCGAACACTACACGCCCGTACCGCAGCGTGCCCGCATGTACGGAGATGTCGAAGATTCGGTTCAGTTTCCCACGACCGCCGACGAGTGGGCGACGGATCGCTGGCAGCGATTTGCCACACAGAAAGATCCGCAGACCCCATGGCTACGGCCAGCCACCAAACGTTTGATCGACAATTTCGAACTTGTGGTCTCATCTCGGTGGCCTACCGTTCAGGACATGCGCCTTCCGAAATGGGGACGCTGGGCACTCAAGTCTCTGAGCAGTTGGAGATATCGCCTGGGTGTCTACTCATTTCCCCTTGAACTGCGCTGGATGCAGCATTTCATCGAACTCCGAAAGCCGAAGCTGGAGAGCTTGTGAGCACACGAGGCGCGGCGCTAGAGCCTTCCGCAAAAGGCCATGAAAAGCAATGCGTGGTTTCTGCCGAGGATGGATATAAGTGCTGGGCGGCAACCTACGATCGTGATCTGAACCCTCTGCTGCATCGCGAAGAGCGGCACTGGATGAGTCTGCTCCCCGCGTTGGCAGGAAAGCGAGTGCTAGACCTCGCGTGCGGCACTGGTCGCTGGCTCCAGAAGTGCGTTGATCTGGGCCTTCAGTTCTCTGTAGGCGTAGACATTTCACAATCGATGCTCGCCATGGCTTCGATGAAGCCCGGCCTCAGTCAGCGAATTGCCCTCGCGGATTGTATAGACCTTCCGTTTGGCGACCGCATCTTCGATCTAGCGATCTGTTCTTTCGCGGCTTGGCATGTCTCGAAAGTGAGTCTCATGGCTCGGGAATTGGCGCGAGTCACCAAACGCCGCGGCACCGTGTTACTGAGCGATCTCCATCCGGAAGCCCATGCTCAAGGATGGCGCACGGGCTTTCGCGACAGCGGCGGGCCGAAGCAGATCGAAACCTATCCGCTCGAAGTCACGAAGTTGATAAGCATTTTTGCCATCGCGGGACTTGATTGCGTGAAGTCCGAAGCGCTATGGCTGAGCGAGCCGGAAGCTTTCATTTTTTCGCGCGCGGGCAAGGCACATCTGTTTGACGCGGCCATTCGCGTACCAGCGATCGCCGCTTTTCAGTTCCAGCGCGCAACAACTCGTGAATGAATTGGGGGATGGAGTGAAACGCGGGCTCGAAGAAACTGTCGTTGACATCCTGAGTTTGTCATCTTGCAACCGCTGTCCCTTTCCCGCACTACAAGGGTATTCATCCGCCGAGTGGGAGCGCTGTCTCACATGGATGGACGATACGGGGCTGGCGCTCTATTTTCTACATGCTATAGAACAGACGACGGATGCGGTTCCGGAGTTTGTAATCCAACGATTGAGAAACAAACGTCACGCAAACGAAGAACGAACGAGCTACATGCAGCGTCAATTCGAATTCATCAATCGAGGATTTGAGAATATCGGGATACGATATTCCGCGGTTAAAGGCCTAACGCTCGAACCGACGTTTTGCCCCGACGTATCACTACGGCATCAGAGTGATTTTGACTATCTGACGGACCTTGAGGGACTCTACAGGGGCTCGCTTTTGCTTCAGGAAATGGGCTATGTCCTTCACAAAGAATCGGACCATGAACGCATTTTTGTACACCCGGACAACCAAGGGCCAAAACGTGGCGACGCTCAATACGCTGCCTCTGCCGCGCATTCCGTTGAATTGCATTTGACGATCGGTCACTTTCCGCACCTTGCATGGAAAGAACCGGTCTTCCTCGAAAATGCCGTCACCCGCAGATTTCATGGCTCTACGTTTCAGGGTTTGTCCGATGCAGATTCATTTATTCTTCAAGCCCTCCACTCGTTCCATCACTTGCTGGGCGGCTGGCTAAAGCTTTCATGGCTCTATGAAATTGCACATTTTCTAGACACTCGGGCACCGGATACTGATCTCTGTCAGACAATTTCAAAAAAGCTGTCAGCTGATCCGCTGCTTCGAGAAGCCGTCGCAGTGATTGTGAGCCTCGCCTCGCAGCTTTTCCAGGTGCAACCACCGGCCTCGATCGAGAACTGGATAACGGAAATCCGTCCAGCGGTTCGCATATGGATCGAAAAGTATGCGCGAGTGTGGACGTTCGGACCCAATCGAATTGACGAATTCGAATGGTTCCCGACCAGCAAACTTGTCCTGTTTCTGCATCAGCAATACGTTCCCGACCGGAGAGACTGGCGTGGAATCGCATTGGCACGGCTGCTCGCATTGAATGGGCTGAAACGAATTAGCCGTTCCGCAATTTCGAAAAGGCCGTCGAAAGAAAAGTCCGGAACTCGCTTAAGTGCACGGGAGTTTCGCCGAATCGCATTCCATCTCGGATCGGACCTTCGCTATATGTGGGAGGTGCCGAGATGGTGGCATTGGACGCGAACTTGTCCACCGAACGGAAGCTCCTTGAAGGGCAGTTCTAGTCCTGCGGCTTAGTGGTATGACGAATATTAAGCAGTCTCTCGCATTCCCGATGTCTTCAACCGCGATTGCCGACCAAAGGCCTCGATGAGCCTCAAGCATCAGGCCGTCAAAAACGTGAGCGCAACCTGGATATGCCTCCTGGTTCATGCCCTCGTAAGTTTCTTCCTGTCTCCTTTCGTGCTACACAAACTTGGGGATGCGGCATTCGGTGTATGGGTTCTGATCTTTTCTCTTACCGGATATTTCGGATTGCTGGATTTCGGCATCCGATCGTCCATAGTTCGCTTTGTTGCGGATGCCGCGGCAAACAAGAATGAAGATCAGTTGCAACGTCTGTTTGCTACAAGCCTGTACTTTTACTCTGGAGTGGCTATTGTTGTCCTGATACTGACAAGCGTTGGTTACTATTTTCTTCCTCAACTCTTCAAGGTCCCCGTCGCCCTGCTAACGCCGGCGCGCATTCTCTTGCTCTTGGTCGGCGTCAGCGTCGCCTTGACTTTTCCATTAAGTGTGTCGGCCGGACTTCTTGAAGGACTTCAAAAGTTTGCGCGCGTTCAAGTCACTCAGTGCGTATTCACGGTTCTGCGAGCCGCCGCAGTCGCCGTAGCTCTGATCAGAGGTGGAGGACTGCTCACCATCGGTTTCATCACTTCGGGAGCAAACCTGGGCGGCTACTTGCTTTTGATGTGGATGGCACACAGCAGAATTCGATTGACCGCAAGTGTCGATCTGGTTGAATGGCAAACCTTGCGGAAAATGATGGGGCATGGAGCTTTTGCGTTCATCATTATCATTGCAGAGAAGCTTCGATTTCACTCCGACGCGCTTGTGATTGGAGCGTTCCTTTCTGCAACTGATATCGTCGTTTATGCGATCGCTGCCAGGCTGGTCGAATACTCCACCTATGTAATCCGCAGCATGGCCCAGATATTCACTCCCATGGCAAGCCAGTTCCACGCGACCGGCGAACGACAGCAATTGCGCCGCGTACTGCTGGCCGGAAATCGCGCATGTGCTCTCATTGTCTTCCCTCTTGTAACAATTTTCGTGTTACTGGGGCGCTCCATTATCGAGGTCTGGGTAGGGCCAAATTACGTAAGCGGCTACGCCGTCCTGGTGCTCCTGATAGTGCCGAGAGGTTTGTACCTTGCACAGTCGGCGTCTACCAGAGTCTTGCTGGGAACTGGGCGTCACCAAACGCTGGCCTGGGTTCTACTGTTGGAAGGTGGCTTGAACGTGGTGCTGAGCGTCGCATTGCTGCCGCGCTTCGGGATACTCGGTGTCGCTGCTGGGACCGCCGTACCACTAGCCTGCACCAGCCTGATTTTTCTTCCTTGGCACGCGAGCCGTCGGCTTGACGTCCCGCTACGAGCATTCATCGACAGCACATTTCTGTCTCCGATAGTCTTCTGCGTCCCTTTAATTGCGGTGCTGTGGTACGTGAAAAATGCGTTCCCAGCTCATACCTACTTCGCACTCATAGGTGAGTTATGTGCAAGTGCGCTCGTCTATGCTGGGACGTTAGCTACGTTCCTGGTCGTCGCATCTCCAAAAGGAGCGTTGCGCATTCGCGGGATTAGTCATCTTTTGGAGCCACAATATGACCAGAAATAGAAAACTTCTTTGGTTTGACCGAGCCGACAATGTCATCTTCGCAAATTCCATCGCTTGACGGATCCGCCTCTCTCGGTGGTACTGGTCCTTGCGAGCCACTTCGGACAGAGCCTGAACGATCCCCACTATGTGTGGGCGATAGCTAATCGCTATGTCGAGAACGGCTTGAGTATCTTTTAATGTATTGTCTGACTTTGTCATTACGCAACCGCTGATGTGCGAACGTGAATGGACGGCCACGGAAAATAGAGTCATTCATGCTGGCTTTGGCTGAAGCACCTCGAGAGAAAAGAACTCCAGTCCGCTCGCGGCCGGATATCGTGGAGTGGGGACTAACTGTTGCTCTCTTGGCGCTGTTCATTTGGCATGCTTTTATACCAGCCTGGCGAAATCTCAATAGCGACTTCCCGAATTATTACCTGGCGGGATCGCTCTTCCGGCGCGGGGTCTCGATCGAACGGATCTATGAGTGGACTTGGTTTCAGCGGCAAAACGACAAGTTCGGAGTACGGCGGGGACTTGTCGGATTTGCGCCGAATCCTCCCCTCTGTGCCCTGCCGATTGCGCCTCTCACGGTGTTTTCGCCTCTCACCGCGAAACGGATCTGGCTCCTTCTCAACCTTGGATTTCTCGCTGCAGCGCTCTTGATCGTTAAGAGGGTGACTCTGCTGCGTTGGTCATGGCTTATCCTGATTGCGTTTTTTTGCATCGTTCCGCTGCATTCCAACTTCCTTTTGGGCCAATACTACGTCCTGCTCCTGTTGCTGATTTGTGCTGGATACCATTCTTCGGCTGTCGGGAAACAATTTCTCTCTGGATCATTCTTAGGTACTGCTGCGGCGCTAAAGCTTTTTCCGGCGCCGTTTCTCTTGCTTTTCCTGTGGAAGCGCAACTGGTCTGCCGTAGCAGGATTTCTTTGCGCCAGCCTGGCGGTGACGGGAGCCTCGGTCGCTACTTTGGGATGGGGCGTGCACTCGGTGTTTTTAACTGAGATTCTGCCTCAAGTTTCTCGCGGTGACTGGCTCGCACCTTACGATCTTTCGCGGAACTCGTTCACTACTCTGTTGAGCCATTTCTTCTTATATGAGCCGCAATTGAATCCTTCCCCATTTCTCAACTCAGCTGCCTTGTATGTTGTCGCAATGTCCGCCACCACGACCGTCCTCCTTTTTGGATTTGTTTTGGCCTCAAATCCGGAGGAACAAAGTAGCGGGGTCCTGGAATGGGCTGCAATCGTTTCACTGTGCTTGCTGCTTTCTACCACCACCGGCAGTTATCATCCGACGGTTCTAATTTTTGCTGCTTTGGTTGGGATTGACGCATTCTGGCGAAAGCAGAAAAAAGATCTGGCCATCGCACTTTTCGCCGCGTACTTGGTTGCTTGTGCACCGGTGCCAATCTTCATCTCCACACATGTTCCCGTGCGTCTCGCTGCAGTTGTGGCGTTCTACGCGTTGGTCGTCTACGAAATACGAAGTCAATCAAGAAGAGGATTCTCACGAACTGTCGCCTTTGCAGCCGGTGCGACCCTTCTCGTGCTCTTCATCTTGAATAGCCGTGCCGTACGACTCCATTCTGAAGATTTTCCGCGACGGATCACCGTTGGCTCCGGAGTGCGTGCCTCAAATCCTGTGCCCATTGAAGATAAATTGGCGATGACCGACATGAAACAGGCTAAATATGCCGCGAGCATAGCCGGAAAGAACAATATGCGTCAAATCCCTGTCGGCCCGGACGTCCTTTCGTTGGCAGGAGCTACTGAATCAGACAGTCTGTATGTTGAGGTCGCTGAGACCACCTCCAGGATTTTTCGAGTGCCAATCGCCACATCAATCGAGGGCAGTAATCCTTTGTTTGAGGGATACGACCCAGCTGTGTCAGACAACGGGAAGTGGTTGGCATTTCTGCGCGATGATCGTGGCCTCCCCGAGGTGTGGCTTACAGAAACAACACTTCAGGCGTCGCCCCGATTGTTGTTGCCTGCGAATTATCAACCGCTGGAGGTTACGGTGTCGCGGGAAGGTGACGTATTCGCCTCGGTCGGACCTGCAAGTTCGCCACATCTCGTGATAGTGAAGCACAATGATGGTGCGCCACAACCGATCAGCATTGTAGGTGCGACGCGCTACCCTGCCCTCTCTCCAGACGGTGGCCGCCTCGCGTTCAGCCGCCGCCAGTACGGCTCGTGGCATTTGTTCGTTCGCGACCTCAAGAACGGTACCGAACAGCAACTGACGCACGCCCCGTGCAACGCGACCTATTCCTCTTGGGAGAACGCCCGAAATCTGCTTTATGCAACTGATTGCGGCCGCGGTGTTGGGCTTACGGCGATAGCTCGCATCGTTGTACCTTAGCTTCCCTGATCAAGTAGTCGCTTCCACCGTGGAAGTTCGCGTAGGTAAGCATAAGTAGTAGGACCGTGAAATCGGATCCGATCGACAATTCGCGAAATTTTCCGCTTTAGCGGACCGCGCTCGGTTGTCGCTGCAATACTGCCGGATGACGCACTCCGCACCGGCATTAGCGGGAAAAGCCGCTGACGGCTAGTCCGTTTCCACATCGCCCGGTCACTGATCAATTCGCGTTGGACGAGCAGAGAGAGTTTACTCCCCGGATATTCCGCGAGCGCCCACTGTTTACCGTAATGACGGGTCCAGAGAGCTAGCGCCGGACTTAGCTCCGAAACTCTGTACCGGACAACCTTTGGCAAAGCTACACCAAACACCGAGGAACAAAGAGAAAAAAGAAAATCTGCAATCTGGGGCAGCTTGGCCCAATCCGCGATCCTTCTGTAAAAGTTTTCCCAAAAAATGTCTTCCGAATGTCGGACCTTGAGGAAATGGGAGATTTCGAGAAGCCAGGACAGCTTGCACCAGTAGGTCAGAACCCGGTTGAAAGTGTCCATCAATGTAACGGCCAGGAGATCGTCGTCTGCAAGAGTCGTAAAAGACATTCCGTGGACACGCCGCGTTACAGACCGCTGCAGAAGATCACCGGGCACAGTGACATCAATACCGGTGCCGTGTCGATCCCACATTTGCGAATGCAAGACCACCATTCGCGGGAATGCTGCGCTGTATGCCTCTTCGAGCTTCGATGGCTGTTGCATTTCAGGGACAGCAAAATAAAGCTCGCCCCGGAAGCCACATCGACGAAATGGAAATCCAGCCTCTTCGACAACTCTGCTCGCGAATTTTACTTGTTCCACCGAAACCACATACTCGTGCGTATACCAAGTCCGCAACCAGAGGTTGGAGCAGTATTCAGACGCTAGTTCAAAACCTCGCACCGTTGCGCAATTTATACCGGCGTCGCTGAGGCGCGATGTCAAACTTGCGAATTCTTCTGCCATGGTATCGACGCGTTGTTGGTTTGCAGAAAAAAAACGCGACAGGTTCACATGAATCGCCAACGGCAAAACCGACTCCCGATATGAGTGCTGAAGCCGGGCGAGAAAGTAATGCGGTAATCCGCTGCCACTGAGCCACCACAGAGTCTGCTGCCACTCGGCGGTGTTGAACCCTCTCATCTCGTCATAAACCGCCTCACACCCGCTATTGCTTGACATACTCTCGACAATTTTGGAAGCCAGTGCTCGATTCAAGATAGTTCTGTCTTTCTAGTAGACACCAGGAATCAGACGCGAAGTCTTACCGGTGTACTCGCGATACTCCTCACCAAGCAGTTCGTGCAAATGCGCCTCTTCCCGCATGACTTTTCTCCCGTACACAACGCACCATGCGACAAAAAGAATCCAGCCGAAGATGCTCGCGAAAATCAAGGCGCATCCGAGTTTTCCCAACATGACCGCCGCATAACGAGGATGCCGAATGAAACGAAACGGCCCGCGGGTCATCACGGCCGTTTCGTGTCCGTCCGTGAAATAAGCGGACAGATAAGAGTCCGTCCACATTTGCCAGAGCTTGGCCATTACATAGAGAGCCAGGCCGGAAAATTGAACGCTTGGTAGAGCTAACCAGTGCAATGTCTGCCAATGTGCATAATCGAAGAAGACAAATAGATCACCAATCATGAGCAGTTGGGTCGATCGCACAATATTGGAATCGGAACTGACTCCCCACCACTCACGCCGGATCGTTTCTGACCGAAATGCGCCCAATCCCGAATAGAGCGACTGGATCGAACCCACCAACTTGATGACGAGATAAGTCACCGAAAATCGGTCAAAGCTGGACCAGTGATCCGCCGAGTGCCATTGCACCAGGCAGAGCGCTGAAAGCATCAAGTGGCCGAACGCCCAGGCACTGCTGGCTGCCAGTGTTGTCAGAGCTCCTAGCCTTTGCTTAGCCTCGCTTTGTGCCTGCTTTGTCACTCAAGAACCTCACCCATTGAGCAGAGTGGGAAACAACTCCGCCGCAAAACGGGGATCCGCAGGATAGGCGAGATGATATGCCGGCAATTCTGCAAGCGTTCGCACCACCTCTCTGCGCTGGTAGTCGAAACGGCGGTTCTCGACAAACGGAAGGCTGCTCAACAACAGCGAGAACAGTTCATCCTTATCAATAGACTCAAGTGCGGGAGAATCCGCTGCGCATCGATCGAGACAAACGCACGCTACGGGTACCACGCTATAAGCCTCCGAAGGAAGGAACGATCGATTGTCCAGACACAGCAACGTCAAATCGCGATATCGGAGTGGTCGAGTAACGCTCTCGATTTCGGGAAGATATTCGAGGGTCTCCGGACGGAACGCAGCCGGCCAAAACTGTCCCCAGGCTTTTGGTTTTCCCGAAATCATCTCAATGCAAGTAACCTGGTCGCCGTGAAATTCCATTCCCATCTTTCCGGCCCAGTAGCAAGCAGTTGTTTTCCCGCTTCGGGGTGAACCGAAGATGAGTAATCCACGGCCGTCAAGCGCTACGCATCCAGCCATGATCTCCGTTAGGCCGAGCGCCGCTGAGCTCAAATCAAACAGGTCGGAAAGAATCGGGGAGTAAAAACCCATCTCATCTTCACAGAGCTCCTCCGATAAGAAAGAAATCGCTTCATGATCATCGATATCAACTGCGAGGAAACTGCGTTGATTGAAGTTGATGAAGCGCAGACCTCCATCGGAGAATCCGATTCGCCGGGACAATGGTGGGCGCAATCCCGAACTTGGGTCAGAAACGATCCGCCAGAGAACGTCTGGCGATTGCTGCTCTACATCTCCGTACCGCTCCGAGATACTTCGAACATGCGATCGGACCATAGCACTGTTTGTTTCCAAACGCATTTGTCGACCCATGATCGAGAAGTCAAGGTGTAGCGGCGTCGGAATGAATCGACGAAAAATGTCGTTGGGAACAGTCTGTAGCAGCATGCTTTACTCGGCCGCCGTTTCTGAGAATAACTCTGAGCCGCTCAGGCAATAGCTTGCCAAGGCGGACGCCACGTCTTGAGCATGTCCTCCATACCGCAATCTCCAGCAGCCATTCGCGACCAGTTTCTGTACCATTCCTTGTTGCTGGTCAAAGACCTTCGCTGACTGGGCCAGCAGATCTCGGCACAAAATCTCTGCGGCTTGAGCAGAAGACATCGTTGAGATGTCAAAGGCCGGTTCCTCTATGCGATCCAGGAACACCAGCCATTTGGGCTGGCAGCACTGGGCCTGGGATGTGCCAAAATCCCGCTCCGGCTGTGTCTGATATGACTCTTCTCCATTCAAGCCGATACTCGTCTCAAATTGCGCGAGTTCCGGGAAGTGCCGGATGGCATCCGGAAGCAGCTTCACTCCTGTCGGCAGCCCCCAGGCTGCAAGATCAGCATCGCGCCGCGAAAAGTACGTCCAATCCTCTGACAACAGAGAGAAGCCCTGGCGCGCTAGCGCCAACGCAAGAGTGGACTTTCCAGCGCCCGGAGCCCCGAAAAGAACGAGACCGCATCCATTCCAGCTTAGGCAAGCACAGTGGAGTTCCGTCACCCCAATCGACGGTCCGACGGCGGTGATCAGCCGGGGAAAGACCACTCGCTTCCAGTAGTTATCATCCGCTGCCAGCGCAGGGGAAAATCGTCCGGAAATTCGCCGCGACTCCAAATCAATAATCACAGAACTCTCGGAATCGAATGCTCCAAATATCCGATGACCAAGCCCGCGAAAATACGGCAAGGGCCACGGTGGCTGGGAAGTTCCGTCCGGGTCAACCCAGAACCGCATCCGCAGTTCGCCGACGGACGGAGTCGCCCGCAAACGAGGAAAACATTGTTCCGCGACGACCAGGATCGCTTCGGAATTCGTGCGAATTTCGGCAGCGGCGCCTGCGACGATAAACGGCTCGCAAAGAGGCGTGTGGGCCTCGCGCTTGAGAAAATCACTTGTAGTCATTCCGTCTATCAGGCCGCTCTTCATCCATGAGTCCTTGAGCGGGAATCCCCGAACACAAGATCCCAGGCGGCCTTCTTCGAAAGCACCCTGATAGATAGCCAGACTTTGAAACTGCGTTGGTGTTCTCGCATCCTCGACGATTTCCTAGAAGCAATCTCCGTATCGTCCATTGTGAAGAGGGAATGTCAAGGAAATGTCTTCAGCTTGTAAAGCTTTTATGTCTCCGACTAGAGGAAAAAATCGAAGAGCGGCGCCGAACCGATATTTCAACAAGCGCTGAAATCGCTTAATAAGTGTGAAGCGCTTCATAATCGAAAATGTGCTCGAGTCGCTCTCGAAAAAACCTGCTCGAAATGAGTGCCACGGGTTGCCATCCGCAAAACGATCGTTTCCAAGCGACTTCCTCGATGCGTATGCCAAATAGCCACTTCAAGGTATGGACCAGCCGACCGCTGGATCATCCTCCCTACACTTTCACAGGCTATAAATCGATCCGTGCACAGGCCGCAATAAGTTTCGCATCATTCGATCCGTGCGCCCCGTTATGGCTCTTAGTCCTAGAGTTTTCCACAGACCACATCGTCGTCCTTGTGATATCGATCCTTGATTGAGGATATGAAAAGCGGACAATCAACGAGGGCGGCCGCATGCCGGCAGTAACTCCGACGAGTGCACAGGCTACTCTAGCCGCGGGATTTTCCGTTCGCGACCTTCGACAATTTCAGATCGAAGTCGAGACATTGCCCTGTGCGCCGGATAGACTCAGGTTCGCGTAACTGCTTGAGCGTCAATATTTTCGGCAGGTCGCGACAAAAAAACGAGGGTAACCAGAAGCCCGCTCCGTCATACTCACCGACCTATCAATCCGTGCCCCTACGCTTCTGATTTGAGAACGACATCACGCCACCCTGTGACTGAAATCACAGCCCTTTTGCAAACCAGAAAGTACCTTAGTACTTGCTCGCTGGGGTTCTTTATAACTGGGTTGCCACAAGGGGGTTCTTATGGCGGTCGTTGCAGGCACTACTCCAAAAATGGGCCACATGGCCCACGATTTCTCGAAAAATCCACTGTTGTGTTACTGGGAGATGACCAACGCTTGTGGCCTGGCCTGCAAGCACTGCCGCGCCGAAGCGATGCCCACCGCGAATCCACTCGAGCTAAATACAGAAGCCAGCAAGCGCTTCCTGAATCAGTTGCTCGACTTCGGTAATCCACTCCCCCATCTCATCCTGACCGGAGGCGATCCGCTCAGCCGGCGCGACATCTACGAACTGATCGACTACGCCAACGGACTCGGCCTCGAAGTCTCCATCACTCCGAGCGCGACGCCAGAGCTGACGAACGAAGCGATCACGAAACTGAAAGACCACGGCATTCAGAGCCTCGGCCTCAGCCTCGACGGATCGTGCGCCGAAAAGCACGACGCCATCCGCGCCATCCCGGGAACATTCGACCGTACGATTGCCGCTGCACGCCACTGCGGCAAACTCGGCCTTCCGATCCAGGTCAACACGCTGGTCGCAGAAGAAACCGCCGACGACCTCCCCGCGATCTACGACCTGCTCAGCCGCGAGTTCCCCGTCATGCGCTGGAGCTTGTTCATGCTGATCTCCGTCGGACGCGGCAAAGCTTTGAACGAAGTCTCGCCCGCGGAAGGCGAGCGCATCATGCGCTGGGTGTTCGAGCTCTCGCAACATTCGCCGTTCCAGGTGAAGACCACCGAAGCTCCGTCGTATCGCCGCATCGCGATCGAGACCATGCGCGGCGCGGGCATGCACGCACCCGAGATGAAGTCGAGCTCCGTTTATCACGGATTCCAGATTCGCGACGGACACGGCATCGTCTTCGTCTCCAATCTCGGCGAAATCTACCCATCAGGATTCCTGCCGCTACACTGCGGCAACGTACGCAAAGACTCGCTCGTCGAGATCTATCGCAACTCCGAGATCTTCAAAGGCCTGCACAATCCCGAGACGTTCCACGGAAAATGCGGCGCCTGCGAATACAGCCACATCTGCGGCGGATCGCGCGCCCGCGCTTTCGCCTACACCGGCGACGCGCTAGGCACAGATCCGTTCTGCCCCTACGAACCAGCAACCGGCAGCCAAGCCAGCACGAACTAGATTGCGATGCGACGTTCTTAGCGGACTCAGCGGTAGCTCTTCGCGAACTTCGCGGCTAAGAGCTTAACCGCTGAGATCGCAGAGAACATCCGCCGAGAGCGCGAAGGAAGTCGATGGTGATATGGCGACTCTGTCTCAGCTAACGGAACCTGAAGAAGCCGCTGCCCAGTCAGCGCAGCCTGAGATCGCTCAGCCGGCACGCCGCAAAAGGCTGATCCGCCGTGTTGCTCGGGATCGTTCCCAGCTCTACCGACGGGGTTTCCAAGTCGTGTTCCTGTTGCTCAATGTCTGGCTCGGAAGCCTCTTCTACTTCTGGGTGCGCGGCTTCGAGGCTGGGACTTACGGTCGCGCGAGCTCACGTCCGGCGGGTGTTGAAGGCTGGCTCCCCATCGCAGGCTTGATGAACTTCAAATTCTGGCTGAGCACTGGAAAGATTCCCGCAACACATCCAGCAGCAATGTTCCTGTTCGTCAGCTTTCTCGCAATCGCGTTTCTGCTTCGCAAAGCTTTTTGCAGCTGGCTGTGCCCGGTAGGTACATTCTCTGAATATCTCTGGCGCGCGGGACGCGTGCTGTTCCGCCGCAACTTCCCCCTGCCGCGCTGGCTCGATCTTCCACTGCGCGGACTGAAGTATCTCTTGCTCGGATTCTTCGTCTGGGCCGTGGCAAACATGTCAGCCGCCGCGATTCAGGAGTTCATGCACACTCCCTACGGCGCGATAGCCGATGTCCGAATGCTGAACTTTTTCCGCTACCTCGGCGAGACCGCTGCGATTGTTCTGGGCGCACTCGTGATCGCGTCGGTTCTCGTGCAGAACTTCTGGTGCCGTTATCTTTGTCCTTACGGCGCACTGCTCGGGATTGTGTCGTTCTTCAGCCCACTTCGCATCCGCCGCTCTGAAGAGACGTGTATCGATTGCGCGAAATGCGTGAAGGCCTGCCCATCGGTCCTGCCGGTGGACAAACTCATCACGATCAAATCTGCAGAGTGCACTGGCTGCCTGGAGTGCGTAGCAATCTGCCCTGCCGAAGGTGCGCTGCAGCTTTCGTTGCCGGGATGGACTCGCCCGCACGAGAACGGCCGCGTTCCCGGATGGGCGATGGCAGTCGCCATCGCCGTGCTGTTCCTCGGGATTGTGGGCTTCGCGAAATCGGCAGGCTACTGGAACGGCGACGTTCCGGATTGCGTGTATCGACAGCTAGTCCCACAGGCAAGTGACGTTTCCCATCCCCAGTAAGCCGCGGCCGTTCAGCAAATCACTGCAAATCCATTGCTGATCCTTTACTCTTGACTGCTTTATATCTCCGAATCGATCGGAGCGTCTGATGATGAACGTCTTTGGAATCTGTATCGCGCTATGTTTCGCCTTGTGCACGATTAATGCCCAGACAACACCTGCTTCGGTCACACTGCCACCGGAACTCGCAGGCGCTCCTGCACCTCGATCGGCAGAGTACAAAGCCGCGCAAGATCACCTGCAACAAGGATGGAATACCTGGGACACGAACACGATCGCTGGTGAAGTTCTTCTACCCGAAGGTTTGGAGATTCGGCTCAGCCTGAAGCAAAACAGCACGCTGAATGGCGATTCGTACTTGCCGAACATCCTGATTGGAAGGCAGGGGAAATATGACGAACAGGTGAAACCGGGTCCGCATTCCTACGACGGAAGCTACTCTACCTTCGAGGTGACTTGGGCGGACGCAAAGCTGCGCGTTGAGGCGGCGCACGCCGGGGACGATCTCGTGATGCTTGTCACTCCACTAGATCGCACGGGCGGCAGCCTGCCTCATACAGCCCTATTCTCTGTTGGCTTCCTTTGGAATCGGTCTGGGCATGTGGCGAAAGAGTCTGGACGCATCGTTGCGTCAGCGCCAGGGCGAAATATACCGATTTATCTGGCCGGTACGGATTCGAACTACGCCTATACAACGCTGCAATCCCCATACTTCTCGGCCGACCTGACAGTGCCCGTTGGCATCAGCACTGGGAAGCCTCGCACGGTCGAGGAAATTGAACGGCTGTTGAATCAGCAGCTGGCATTCATGCAGTCGCACCAAGAGAATCCCGCAATGGCCTCGGTCCTTGAGGCAATCGAAACGACGCTGGCATGGGACACGATCTACGAACCCCACGGCAAGCGCGTGATTTCCCCTGTGAGCCGTATCTGGAATGTCATGTGGGGAGGATACGTCCTCTTTGATTGGGATACATTTTTCGCTGCTGATCTAGCGGCGGTGGGATCAAAAGATTTGGCCTACGCCAATGCCCTTGAAATCTTGAACGAGGCGACTCCTGCGGGCTTCGTTCCCAACTACGGACGTGCGGGCAACTGGAAGAGCTTCGATCGATCGGAGCCTCCGGTGGGTGCAATTACCGTTTGGGCTTTGTATCAAAAGTTTCACGATCGATGGTTACTGCGTGACAGTTTCGAGCGTCTGCTGCGGTGGAACCGCTGGTGGACTGCGCATCGCGATTTGCAAGGATTTCTCGTCTGGGGGAGCGATGGAGAGAACTTCCCTGCCAACCTTGACGATTCCAGCCGTGGCACGTTGCAGGGCGCCAAATTTGAGTCCGGCATCGACAACGGGCCGCAATTCGATTCCGGAAGTTACAATCCAGCGACCCACGCTATGGAACTCGCCGATGTCGGATTGATCAGCCTTTACATAGCCGACTGTAACGCGCTGGCAGCGATCGCGGACATTTTGGGAAAGAAAGAAGATGCTGATGCCCTCAGCGCGAGCGCGGAAAAATACAGGAAGAGTCTTGCTCAATTGTGGGATAAGGAAAGCGGGATGTTTCTCAATCGAGATCTGCACAGAGGGACATTTGTGCGTCGGATTTCACCCACAAACTTTTATCCGTTCCTCGCCATAGCCGCGACGCCGGATCAAGCGGAAGAGATGTTGAAGAAACATCTTCTGAATCCCGATGAATTGTGGGGAGATCGCGTACTGCCAGCGATTGCGCGCAACGACCCAGCTTTCAAAGATCAGGACTACTGGCGCGGGAGAATTTGGGGACCGATGAACTACCTGGTTTATGAAGGCCTTCGCAACTACGACACGCTGTCAGCTAAGACCGCCAGGCAGCAGCTTGCGGAAAAATCGATGGCCTTGTTTCAACACGAGTGGACGGAGAAGGGCCATGTCCACGAGAACTACAGCGCCATTTCCGACGACAGCGACAACGTGCCAAGCAGCGATCGCTTTTATCACTGGGGCGCTTTGTTAGGGCTCATCGAATACGAAGAAATGACGCGGTCCAGGTGATCTTATTTCTTTCGTAACATCGCGGGATCGAATAACGGGGGCTGCGCTGCGACTTTGGTCGGTAGTATAGATCCTGTTCCAGCGAACTCTCTTTGGGTGTACTGTCGCAGTGGGGCGGACGTTTCGTGACAAAGCATTCTCGCCATTTCGAGTTGTTCCTTCTTCTGGCGGTGTCTGCCGTCGTGTGGCGGCGACCGCTGGCCACCGACGTGCGACTCGCCCTCTCGGTCGATGCGCACAATTACATCCTCCTGATCGTTCCCATCAGTATCGCAATGATTTACGTCGGGAGGACGGATTCTTCTGCCGCACCCCAGACCGGGCGGAGTTGGGGCATCATTCTGCTGGGTATCGCTTTGGTATTTCGTCTCCTGGCAGCTTGGAACATCTGGCGTCTGTCCCCGAGCGACAATCTTTCTTTCAGCATCGGCGCACTCGTGCTCTTCTGGATGGGGAGCGCGATTATCTGTTTTGGTCCCGGAATATTTAAGGCTAACTTGTTCCCTCTCTGCTTTCTGTTCTTGATCATCCCGCTTCCTGATCACGCGTTGCTGTGGGTTACCGAGTTCCTGCAACAAACGTCCGCGTGGGCCGCCGCCTTATTATTCCGCATGGTCGGAGTGCCGGTAACGCGAGATGGGATCATGCTGTCCATACCAGGATTGGATATTGAGGTCGCGACGGAGTGTAGCAGCATCCGGTCCAGCACCATGCTGATTGTCGTGACCTTGATCCTGGCTCATTTGTTTCTGCGCACGTGGTCGCGCAAAACGCTGCTCGTGCTTACCGCAATTCCCTTATCGTTTCTGAAGAATGCGGTACGCATCTTCACGATTGCGGAACTTGGAACGCGTGTGAACCCAGATTTTCTAGATGGGAGGTTGCATCACGAAGGCGGAATTATTTTCTTCGGCCTCGCCGTATTGGCGACCGTCGTTTTACTGCTGGCACTTCGCAGGAGCGAAACGCAAACGACTCTGGAGAGTTCTCCAGCGCTCGTGTCAACCCTGCGACGTTAGCTTCTGACCGCTCTACTAAATTTCACTATTCAATCGCAGAGCTCAGCGTCACGGAGCGCAACCCCGCGCTGGTCTTTTGCAGAGACGATGGGTTCGCCGTCCAGTTCCCAGTTAATATTCAACTCCGGATCGTTCCACGCGATGGTCCGCTCGTGCTCTGGAGCATAGTAATCGGTGGCCTTGTAGAGCACGTGCGTCTGGTCAGACAAGACTCGGAATCCATGGGCGAAACCGGGCGGTATCCACAACATGCGTTTGTTTTCCCCAGAGAGGTGCACCGCCTCCCATTTGCCGAAACTCGGGGACCTTCGGCGCAAATCGACGGCAACGTCGAGAATCTCACCTACGACCACGCGAACAAGTTTGCCCTGCACATGCTGAATCTGATAATGCAGGCCGCGTAGGACGTCGCGCTGGGAACAAGAATGATTGTCTTGCACAAATCGCTCGCGGATGCCGACCTCCGCAAGAGCACGGTCGTTGTAGCTTTCCAGGAAGAATCCGCGGTTGTCGCCAAACACACGCGGCTCAAGGACGAAGACTTCTGGAAGAGAAGTCGGAATTTTCTTGAACGCATCCATTCAGTTTTGTAACACCGCAACGAACTCTGAGGAGGAGTCGTCTTGAGAATATCTTCTAATCAGAAAGGTGTGAAATCCAGGAGAAGCGGGGAAATTGTGCAGTGTGGCGCGTTCTGCACCGCTCCGCATGCAATATCCGTTCATCTCGTCCCCGCCTCGGCATAACCGAACACAGCCTTGAGTTCGAGAAACTCCTCGATCCCAGCTTCTCCCCACTCCCGGCCATTTCCGGATTGTTTGTACCCCCCAAAGCAGGCGCTGAAATCGACCCGAGCGCCGTTGATGTGTACATTGCCGGCCCGGATTCTCTTTGCCACGCGGCGCGCGTGTTCGATGTCGCCTGAAGTCACGAAACCTGAGAGGCCATAGGGCGAGTCATTTGCAATCCGGACAGCCTCATCTTCGTCTTCGTAACCGATAATACAAAGAACCGGCCCGAAGATTTCTTCGCGGGCGATCGTCATGCCATTGTGTACGTCAGCAAACACCGTTGGCTTCACGAAATATCCTTTGCTCAGACCATCTGGCCGGCCAATTCCGCCGGCCGCCAAAGATGCGCCTTCCTCGATTCCTTTGGCAATGAGTTGTTGAACTTTCTCGAATTGGACTTTGTTCACGAGAGGGCCCAAGACCGTGTCTTCGCTGCGCGGATCGCCGACACTCATCTTCTCGGCCTCCGCTTTCGCGACTGAAGTTGCTTCGGACATGCGGCTGCGCGGAACGAGCATGCGGGTCGGCGCGTTGCAGGACTGGCCTGAGTTTCGGAAACACGCCTGCGCCCCATCCATGACGGCTTTCACAATGTCTGCGTCTTGCAAAAGGATGTTTGCGGACTTGCCGCCAAGCTCCTGTGTTACCCGCTTTACGCTTGGGGCAGCAGCCACAGCAACAGCTACTCCGGCACGTGTAGATCCTGTGAAGGAAACCATCGCGACATCGGGATGTTTCGCAAGGGTTGCTCCCGCAGTCGTACCGTCGCCATTGATGAGGTTGAAGACCCCTGGCGGCAAACCAGCTTCATCGAGGATTTGGGCGAAGAGGTAAGCCGACAGGGGCGCAAATTCACTCGGTTTCAGCACCATCGTGCAACCTGCAGCCAGTGCTGGCGCTACTTTGCACGCGATCTGGTTCATGGGCCAATTCCAAGGAGTGATGAGGCCACAGACTCCGACCGGCTCCTTGCGCATTAACGTCGAGCCCCTGAGTTCCTCGAAGGCGAAAGTGGAGAGAACCCTTGCAGCTTCTGAAAGATGAGCCAACCCTGCCGGGACTTGCGCTTTTCGGGTAAGCGTTATCGGAGCGCCCATTTCACTCACGATGGCTTCAGCCAGCAGATCCTTTTTGGCCTGATAGATTTCTATGATGCGGCGGAGGAGGAGCAAGCGCTTTTCGCGCGACGTTTCGCACCACTCCGGAAACGCCTTAACTGCCGCACGGACGGCCAAATCAACATCAGCCGCGCCGCCTAGAGAGATGGTGGTGATCGGCTGTTCAGTAGCGGGGTTCACAACAGAGAACTCTCTGTCGGTTAAAGGGCTGACCCACTTACCGTCGATGTAGAATTTGCGGTAATCCATCATGGTCTACTCAAGTTGTGAGCACTTCGTTCACTCACAAGATAACAGCTGTCAAGAGGATAACGCGGGGATGAACCCAAAAACCCACTGCAGAGCCAGGGGCGAGAGAGCTCAAGCTCTGGGGATCGGCACATGGGTTCAGGCTGCGGCCATTCTGCTGTGGTTTTTATCGTGCGGATGCAGTAGACAGACGACTTCCCGTTTGGACTTGCAGGACGGGAAGGATTCCGAACCGACACCAAGAACACAAGCACAAAATCGCACGAATCTTCCGCCTTGCCCGCCAGGAGATTCTCCGCGAGTTGAGCGCGGATCGCCACATACCGTAGATCACCGGGTAGTTCTCTCCTGGAATGCCAGTGTCCCCAGGCCGAATCTCAAGGATGAGGACATCGGATACTGTCTCTATCGAAGCAAGAATCACGCGGTACGAAAGAAACAGAAAGACAAAGGCTCCCACAAATCCGAGAAGAAGTTTCCCTGTGAGGAATGCGAGCAAGTCAACGGTTTCCCCGTACGTGAAACCAGTTGCGTCGATGAGATCGTGGAAGGTGACACTCTTTACTACTACGTCGCGATTGCCGTAGACAAGAATGGGGTTAGTGGTTTTTCGAATCAGGCCCCTGCGAAGATTCCGGGGAAGGGTGAACCGCTGGCCTCGCAGCCCTCAGGCTATACGTCGTGTCGAGCTCACGATAACGAGCATTAAAAGATGCATCTGCATGGGGCATAAGGAGATAACCTTATGCCACGAGAGTGTAATTGACGCTTGGAGAGGGCTGACGTAACGTACGTTCGGGGTGTTCCGACTGAGGGGCACCGAAGACTGGGGGGGCATGCCTGTGGGGGGCGCAAAAACCAAGACTTGGACTTACTTTGAAGATCGTTGGCACGAGGGCAACGTACCGATCATGGGTCCCCGTACCCATGCAGCCTGGCTGTGCTCGGTAGTCTTCGACGGCGCACGGGCATTTGAGGGAGTGACGCCCGACCTCGAACTGCACTGTGCGCGCGTAAATGAATCCGCGAGAAAAATGTTCCTTAAGCCTGTGGTTTCGACCGAAAGATGGGTTGAGCTCGCGCGAGAGGGGATCGCGCGGTTCGATGGCGATACAGCACTTTACATTCGTCCTATGTATTGGGCAGAGAATGAAGGGCCCTGGGTACAGGCGCATGATCCGGAGTCGACTCGCTGGTGCCTTTGCATTTATGAGGCACCGATACGTCAACCCAAAGGATTCTCCGTTACGCTGTCACCATATCGGAGGCCGACTCTCGAAACAATGCCGGTCGATGCCAAAGCCGGGTGCCTCTATCCGAATAATGCGCGCGCGCTCTTCTACGCACATGCACGAGGATTCGACAATGCAGTTGTTTGCGACGTCCTAGGCAACGTCGCGGAATTGGCCACGTCAAACATTTTTATGGCGAAAGACGGGGTGGTTTACACGCCGATTCCCAATGGAACATTTCTGGCCGGCATCACGAGGCAAAGGGTGATTGGGCTGTTGCGGGACGCAGGAGTCAGCGTAGTCGAGAAGATACTGACGTACCAGGATTTCGAGGTCGCCGACGAGATCTTCTCGACCGGCAACTATTCAAAAGTAGTACCGGTCACTCGGATTGACGGGCATTTCCTGCATCCAGGGCCCATATACACAAGGGCACGGGAACTCTATTGGTCGTTTGCGCACTCGGCTTCGGTCGTGGCTCTCTAACTCGATCGCTGGAGGAGCGCGTCGGTCGCTTCCGGCCAGTGACAGGCCGCAGCTCGGATCAGTTCTGGCAGACTATGAGTCCTCGAAGCACAGCAACGAATTCGCGGACGATGGCTTGAAGGACTGGAGACTCGCGGACACAAGAATGCCCGCCTAGGTTCATCTAAGGCGGGCAGATTTATGTTTCCGATTTAGGAGACCCGGCACTTGTCGAATCGTGAGCGAACCACAATCGCTCCCAGACAGGTGGCGCCAGCTGCCAGAAGATAGCCAGCCGCAGAACCACCATCAGGAACCTGCCGGCACTTCTCTTTCCGTAAACCACACCCGCCATTTTTTGGCGAGTGCGCAAACGTAAAAACCGGAGTCAAGAGAACCAGAGCCCCAAGTAACAACCATTTCTTTGGTTCTTTAACAGTCATCATCACTGCTCCCTCATTACAGCGCTAAGACTTACAATCAGGGGGAGAAAACTGCCAAGGCCAGTCACCGGTATTAAGACAGCCTAGCCGATACCTATTGAAGAGCTTTTCTAAGGGCCTGTCAAGATGGTAGTTTTTGCAACATGTTGCAAGCTGCTGCACACTCGGGCACCTGAAATCAATCGTCCGAGCAGCAATTGATGGCCAACCCACAGTTTCGGTGATCGCTCTTGTCCGTTTCGGGGTGACCATCAAGCGGCGGCACCATCGTTTATCTTCGCCAATTTCTCGCTTCCAAGGCGCGAGTATTCTCCACACAGATCGCGCGCAATCTTGCTGTAGTCCAATTCTGCGAGCGCCTTAGCCCGGAGTTTTTCTCCGAGACCACGCACATCTCGCCCCCCGTTTTCGATGTCTGTGATTGCATCAGCGATCGATGTCGCAGTTCCATCTACATATATGCCGAGTTCGCCAAGGTACTCAGGGATATCGACGGCGCGGGTTGCGATCACCGGAGTTCCATTCACCATCGCAGAAGTGAGAGGATGGCGCGCAGAGCCTCCTGTAAATGGGATAATGCAGGCTTTGCTTCGCTGATAAACCTTCGCCAGTTCGTCCGCAGAGTAAAAATCCTGCCACTGGATCATGTCAGCTACATTCTTGCGATCCGCCAGCTGTTTGGCTTCTTCCAAGCCGTTGCAGCCGTAGCCGACGTAGATCACTAGCGAGATTTTGAGCCCTTTGGATTTCAAGATGGCAAGGGCGTCGAGCAACTCTACGTAGCCTTTCCCGCGTGAGATATTGTGTCCCCCGAAATAGATGTACTGGTTCCGATCCACGGGTGCGAGGTCGGGGACCCGCGCACCATAGCGTATGACTTTGATGTTCCCTGCAGATGCCCCCAGAGCGACCACCTGCTGTTTCATGTTGTCGCTATATACGAGGACCTCCGCGCATTTGTTGTACAGATGATTGAACCTCTTGTGCTGCAGCTGAAAAGGATCGATCTCGTGCACCGTGACCACGACTTTTTTCCCCGAACGACTGGCGAGGGAAATCAGGATGAAAAGTGGAATGCACCCAAAAGCTTCCAAGACCTGGTCGAAATGAATCACATCGGCATGACGGGCCCGGTTGTAATAGAGGAATCCGCGCGCGGTAGCCATTATGAGATCAAGCCGCAAGATTTTCACAGCCCAATACTTCAGCAGACCATGCTTTTTGCCGGGAGTTCGGGGAGCGTGCGGAATCGCAATGGGCGAGCAGCTTTCATTGATCAGCTCTTCTTTGGAAATCGTGAATTTCTGCGCTGAAGAAAAACATCTGCAGTTTGAAGTAATCACGTCGACCGTCATTCCGGTAGCGCGGAGAGAATCGACGAGATTGCTGCAATTGTGCGAGTACATATCATTCTTGTACCAGCAACCTATGTAGGCCAGCCGAACCGGGCTTCCTTGCTCTGCTTGATTCGCCATTGTCAGAACCTCCCTGCGCTCTGGAATGCAGCTACATGCGGCTGTAAATCAAATCGCCGAGAAATACAGTTGCTTTCGGCGGAAGATGTCGCCAGACTTTGCGTACGGACTGGGTCACCTTTGCGGGCTCTCTCGAGTTTTGGTCCGTCGGTGCCGGACAGTAATACCGGTAGAGAGGCTGAGGCCCTCCACCCCATTTTGTTTTGAACTGAGCAAGTGCCTCGTGTTCTTCCGCAACCTCGCCAAAGTCGTACCAGCGAAAACCGCTCCGACAGGCGTCCCGAATAGCCTCGATCTGCAACAGATCGTGGGGATGAAGCCCCCAGTCGTCGGGGGCGCATCCTGTGAACGCATAGAAAACCGTTTGACCGAATTGCAGCAAGACAGAACCGGCAACGATCTTCGTTCCGCCAGCCCTTTCAAGCTCAGCAACAAGCAGGCGCATCATGCCACTTGGCTTTAGGGATGACCAGAGACTCTGGAAAAGACGATAAGGCCGGGGAGGCACGGCGTTGTGGCGCATGGTCAATAAATAAAGCTGGTACCAATCCGCGAGTTGGTGTTCCGAATCTGCCTCGCGAACGCGGAGACCCAATTTGCGGGCTTTATTAACGGCCCAGTTGACACGATGCTGACGCTTGGCGTTTCCGAATCGTAGCTTTCGGCAGCCCTCGCAGGTAACACAGCTTCTCGGTATTCGCAGGTTCTCCCAGAAAGCTTCCCAATCTTTGCCTTCTATTGCGGGAGGCAACTCTTCCACGAAAGTGGGTCTCCAAGGAACGCAGGCTAGTCGCTCGATTGATTCGTGGAGATTTGGAGTCCTCGTCTTGATCTCGAGCTGAATGCCGGGTTCAGACCTCACCATTTCGACAGCGTGTCGCACGATCGCCGTTTCTGCTCGCTCGTCCAGCGCCAATGGGCCGGCGAACGGAGTTCGTGGCAAGGATGACAAGCGACGGCCACTCTCGACTGGGCCAAACCTGATTGGAAGGCCCTTTGTGTGAAGCAACGGCAGCACCGCCCTGAGTTGCCCAGTCTCATCGGTACAGGCTAGCGATACACATTTCTGTCCGTATTCACTTTCCAAGGCCGAGAGCCATCCCGGATGGTGGTAGATCAAAGCATCGGGATGGGCGGAGACAAATTGCTCCCACCGGGAATCTTTTCGAAAATCCACCTCGATAATGCGCAAAGTCTTCCGGCCGGATATCTCGTTGGAATCTGAGGAGACTGACTGCTTGAGCTCGCAATGCATGAGAATAGTTCCAGGTCCGTGCAAGGGGAGAGAGGGGAGACTTCGGACGCCTGGGGGTGCGCCCTGTATACAATTCCCAAAATCGAAGATACATGCCGAAGGCAAGCGACGATGTGATTTTGATCACACCGGGGTGTGCCATGCCTCACTTTCAGTCACTACTTTTGCGAAACACTGGTGCGGCCACGGTTCGTGGTTCAGTAGAGCTTTGTCCTCCGGAGTAGATGGCCGGAGGCAGGATTGCAACTTGCAGAACGTGCATCGATTCCGGCATTGTGTCTGGTGTCAGGTTTTCTGCAATTCCACTCATGGCCGGTGAGCGAACAGCGAAAGCTATACCTCCGCAGTTCAGCATTGTCATTCCAGTTCATGACGATTGGGGTCGCCTTGAAGGCTGCCTGCGCTCTCTTGCGGAGCAAGCAGAGTGCCCCGATTTCGAAGTTGTTGTTGTCGACGATGGAAGCCGGGAGCCGGCACCGGAATCCATTCGACGATGGAACAAAAGTTATCCGCTGTCGATTATCCGACAGGCGAATGCAGGTGTCGCATCAGCCAGGAATCGAGGCATCCAGGAATCAAGCGGTGCGGTGCTGGTATTCACAGACGCGGACTGTCGACTTCAGGCGAATTGTCTTTCGTGCCTTGCGGCGACGCTTGTCGATTCACCGCAGTACGATTACCTTCAGCTGCATATAACGGGCGATTGCTCGAATCTGATCGGCCGCGCAGAGGAGTTGCGGCTGATCGCCATTCAGGAACGAGCTCTTCAACCGGACGGACATATTCGATATTTGAACACCTCTGGATTCGCGATTCGAAAATCTCGTCTCGGCTCCGGCCCGATACTCTTTGATCCGGCGGCGCGTAGAGGAGAGGACACACTCCTCTTGGCTAAGCTCATACAGCGGGTTGAACTGCCAGTATTTGTAAGCGATTGTGTGGTCCAGCATTCCATTTCTTTGTCTTTGTGGGGATGTCTTCTTAAAGATGTTCGCAAAAGCAGACTAGAAGGCAGAGCCTTAACCCTGATCGAATCCACCGGAGTGCGGGTCCGCATGAACAACAAAGACCGCTTCCGCATGCTTGTATCCACCTGGAAAATGGCCCGCAATCCGATGATCGGGAGGACAGCATGGGCTGTCCTCTTGGCCAGGCAGTTGGTTGAGAGAACGGTTACGGCGGTTTTCCGGTATCTTCCTCTGTGGTAAGCATTTACCTCTACGTCCATCACTATCGAATAAAAGACGGAAGCATGAGATAATGAACAGGCAGCAGCCTCCCCTTTAGGCGTAATCCCCCCGTTCACGCCCAGAATGTTACGGAGCTCCCTTGGCCACATCCCAGCACTATCTGGCAGAACCGGATTTTGATCAATCGCATGCCGCGCCAGTCGCTGAGCACGCAAACGATGATCTGACGACGAAGCTTTCGTTGATTTGGCAGCAGGTTCTCGGTGTTGATTCTATTGCCATCGATCAAAACTTTTTTGACCTCGGGGGCGAATCTTCGCTGGCAGTTCAGATGTTCGCACGAGTGGAAGAAACCTTTGCAGTCAAACTGCCTCTCGCCACTCTGTATGAAGCGCCGACAATCGCTGAATTGTCTGCCATACTCCGCAACGAAGTCCCCTATGCCGGATGGTCGCCCATCGTCCCAATCCAGACGTCTGGATCTCGGCCACCTTTCTTCTGCATGCACGGCGCCGGCGGAAACGTTTTAAGTTACCGGCAGCTGTCAAAACACCTTGGTAGCGAGCAGCCGTTTTACGGATTGCAGTGCCCCGGTCTCGATGGCAAATGCCCTGCTCTGACGAAAATCGAGGACATGGCCCGACTTTACGCAAGAGAGATCCGCAAGGTGCAACCCAACGGACCCTATTTTTTGGGCGGCTACTGCATGGGTGGAACCATTGCGTATGAGGTAGCTCAACAACTGACCCAAGCGGGCGAAACGGTCGCACTATTAGCGCTTTTCGACACGATGAACTGGCACAAGATTCCGCTCAATATTTGGACAAAGGGGTCTCATACACTGCAGCAATGGTACTTTCACCTGGCAGCGTTTCTTTGCCTTGATTCATCAGGACAAAAGAAATTTCTGCGGGAAAAGTGGGCGGTCCTTCGAAATCGAATTCCTGTTTGGCGCGGAACAATCCTCTCATTTTTTGGGAAGCAAACTTCGCCGGCGGCGATGGACGATCTGTTACTCGCAAGCATATGGGAGACTAATGACCGCGCCTCGTGGAGCTATCTCCCAAAACCGTATGTGGGCAGGGTCGCAGACATTCGTCCCGCCAAGCAGTATTGGGTATTCAGTAAGCCGGACCTGAAATGGGACGAACTTGCTCAGGCAGGACAACAAACCATCACCTTACCCGTGTATCCAGGCAGCATGCTGGTGGAACCGTTCGTGGCTCAGCTCGCAGCGGCTCTGCGAAACTGCTTGGACGCGGCCAATGAGAAGAAGGAATCTTTCCTCGACCGTGTTACCAACATCCACGCTTGAGACTTCGGACGAACTTCTTAGCGGGCCCGGTGCTCATTCGACGGACCAGCAGCTGAAGTTTTTTCGAATTAATCCGCTGCAGGATCCACGCTGGAAGAGCTTTACCGATTGGCATCCTGAGGCTTCGATCTTCCACACAGCAGGGTGGCTTGAAGCACTGCAATCATCTTACGGCTACATCCCCAATGTTTTGACGACGAGCGCTCCCGGAACTCCATTGCAGGACGGACTTCCCTTCTGTGAAGTTCGCAGCGTGCTTACCGGGAACCGCCTAGTCTCATTGCCTTTCTCAGATCACTGCCAGCCGCTGGTCAGCCACCCAGACGCATTCGACGCCTTTGTCGCGATCATGACGGAGAGCATCGAGAGGCAACGATGGAAATTCTTCGAACTCCGTCCGATTACCTATTCTCCCAGACCTGATTCGGGTTTCGCGGTAAGCGGAAGCTTTTGTTTCCATCGCGTGGACTTACGTCAGTCGGAACAGTCGATATTCAAGAGATTCGATAAGGATTGTGTCCAGCGCAAGATTCGGCGCGCCGAACGGGAATCGCTGATTTATGAGGAGGGGCATTCAGACAAGCTCCTCCGTTGTTTCTACAAATTGAACATGATGACGCGGCGACGTCACGGGCTTCCGCCTCAGCCGCTCAAGTGGTTCCGGTCTCTCATTGCGGCGCTGGGAAAAGATCTCCAGATTCGGATTGCCTTTAAAGATGACATCCCGATCGCAAGCATTCTGACGCTCACCTACAAGAAGAAGATGGTCTATAAGTACGGTGGCAGCGATTTGCGTTACAGCAACCTAGGGGGAAACGCACTCGTGTTCTGGGGGGCGATTCAAGACGCCAAAGCCAAAGGCATTGAAGAATTCGACTTGGGACGTTCCGATCTCGATAACGAAGGCTTGGTCATCTTCAAGGATCGGTGGGGAGCCGAGCGCTCTTCGCTAAATTACTGGCGGTATCCTGGGAGCATGAGCGGTTCTCGAACCGGTAATCTCATTCGCAAGACCAAACATCTCGTTGCGGTGGCTCCGGAAATATCTCTGAAGATGGTCTCCAATCTGTTATATCGGCACATGGGGTAGTGGCGAGATACATGAGTCATCTTTGGTAAGCTGAGGCACAATTGTGGTTAACGTAGGCGTCTCGACCATTCCGGTCTTGTCTCAAATGTGGCAACGCCTGCTGCAGGTGCCCTCAGTTTCCCCAGAGGACAATTTCTTTGACCTTGGCGGCGACTCCGCCCTTGCTGTGCAGCTGTTCTCGGAAATTACTGACAGCTTCGGCCAACAACTCCCACCCGTGATGATCTATCACGTACCGACCATCTCATTGTTGGCGGCACTACTGGAACAGCGCTCTACCGCGGAGCTTTCGCCTCTGATACTGCTCAAGAATGGGACTCAAGGACCGCCGGTTTTCATCGCCTCAGGTCTGGGCGGCGGCCCCGCAGAATTCTTCCAACTGGTAAAGCACCTGCACATTCCCAACCCAGTTTACGGATTGCAGCCGAAAGGAATTGAAGGGTTCGAGAATCCGTGCGATCGAATCGAGGACATGGCAGACTTTTACTTGAAAGCGGTCCGCCGATTTCAGCCTGAAGGGCCGTACATTCTTGCCGGCTATTCACTCGGTGGGCTCGTAGCTTTGGAAATGGCGCGGACTCTCCGATTGAGCGGTCAGGAGGTGGCGCCGCTGGTGATGATCGATTCCTATCCTGACATCAGTGCACTTCGGAATTGGCACTTTTTGAAACTGATGATGCAGCGTTTGAAGCGTCGTGTGCTGAACTTTGGTCAGCCACCTCGAACATCCATACGGCTTGGTGGGCTACCTGGTCCTGACGCGATCTCTACCTTTGCCCCAGCGTTCGAGCGTGTTCGCGATGCCGCGTACCAAGCCTTAAGGCGTTATCGACCGAGGTTCTATAGGGGACCCGTGAACTTTATTCGTGCCGCAGAGGTCACAGAATTTCCAAGTGATCCAAAGGCAGTTTGGTCCAACATGATCCAGACACTCGCGGTAGAGACTGTGCCAGGAGACCATTTGGGCATGCTGACCACTCACTACGAAGAACTGGCTGCGGTGCTAAACCGTTGGCTGGAAGAATGCAATTGAACTGGGCATTACCAACTCTTAGCGTGAACGTGTTAACCCGAATTCTTGACTGCCTTACTTATCCTACGCTCGGGACAACACCCACTCTGCCCAGACGGTCACGCACGACCCGCAATTGCACAAGCACAGCGCCCAAGCCAGCGCCTAGCGTATTGGTGATTATGTCGGTGATTCCTGACCCACGGCTGGGTACGCAGTATTGCATCACCTCAATGGAGAAGCTCAGCGCTCCGCAGAACAAAGTGGCGACCAACATCGCGTTCCAACGAGTTCTCCTCCAGGCAAGGTACGAGCAAACAACCATGCCGAGCGGAACAAATCCTGCGATGTTCGTTGCCAGGTCGTAAGCGTAACTCCGACGGGGCCTGAATTCCCGCACTGGAGACTCGAGGAATGCTTTGTGGGGAACACTAAAGATAGCTGGGATTGTGAGATCAGGTCCGGAAGCAACTTCATTCTTGATTACCGTTCCTGCGGCTTCGGAGAACGTATAGCGAGCCAGCGCATCGTTCAGATCAGCAGACCCATCATTATCGACAGGAGTCCAGCGATGGTAATGTTGGGACACTTCCTCGGGCGTCGTTTCACTTGCGTAAATGGCAAAACCTTTCACCTCACCCTTCCACGGTTCGTTACCCTCCGGCGAGATCCCAAGGATCACATCGCCATACAAGTCGCTGCTTGAGATGTTGAATGGTGGAACAGACTGGGCGAGTTGACCATCTGCATAGACGGCTGTTCCATGCAGCCCGGAGGAAACGGTTAGAAAAACGAGCTTGCCAGGACGAAAAACGTGATCAACATCAAATTTGATAGTTCTCGTCCTGTCGCTCTCGACGCGAGCATCGTGGGTGACGAGCAGGCCGTCTCTCCACTGCCGCACCTGTAATGATTGTCTCGGGTGACTTGAACTGTAAAACGCGAGGATTGTTCCTGAGGACTTGATGCCTGCGGGCCGGACTATCAACTCGAGGGTACAACTTTGCGTGACTCCGGACTGTGGCGGTGTCATCGGGCGTGTGCCTACAACCAGACCAGGTCTTTCGAACTTGAGTCCATTTGTTCCTGGCAGCCAAGTGACGCGATTCTTTGGAAAGGGATTCAGCGGCCAAAGCGTGGCCACGAGAACCGCGATGATAGCGACAGTAGAGAGAAGTCTTGCCCTCTTCACTCCTTCCAGCTCGCCGAATTTCCTGCGCACCCAACTAATCATGAGAATTTGGTTTGCTTCCCTATCTTGTCCTGCCTAGACTAATCACTCTAAATGGAAAGGACGAACTGCTGACGAGATGAACGGAGCAGAGAGCCTGATTCATACACTCGCGGCTGGCGGGGTGGACACCTGTTTCTCGAATCCCGGAACATCGGAGATTCACATGGTTGCCGCACTCGATCGCGTCCCGGGGATACGATCGATTCTTGGCCTATTTGAGGGCGTCGTTACAGGTGCAGCCGACGGGTACGCCCGGATGGCAGAAAAGCCCGCGTGCACGCTACTGCATTTGGGTCCAGGTCTGGCGAATGGTCTTGCTAACCTGCACAACGCCTACAGGGCACGCGTGCCAATCATAAATCTGGTTGGGCAGCATGCAACATTTCACCTTCGTCATGACGCGCCCCTCACCTCGGACGTTGAAGGTATTGCCCGGCCCTATTCGCAATGGCTACGAACTTCATCTTCCGTCGATGAGATAGGACGCGATGCCGCAGATGCAATCGTGGGAGCACGCACAGCGCCAGGACAGATCGCAACTCTGATCGTGCCGGCGGACGTTTCGTGGAACGAAGGCGGAACGATTGAGGAAGCAAGGGTGGTTCCTCCCCCACCGCTCCCGAGGACTGCAGCGATCGACCGCGCAGTAGAGATGTTGCGTTCTGGAAAACGCACGTCGTTGCTGCTAGCGGGAAAGGCGTTATACGGACAAGGTCTGAGGCAAGCAGGATGGGTCGCCGCAAAGACGGGTGCGAAATTGCTCTCTCCTTATCCATTCACCCGGATGGAGCGCGGAGGAGGTGTACCGAATGTGGACCGGGTCGCCTACGTTCTGGAGCAAGCAAAAGAGCAGTTGAGTCAGTTCGAGCAGTTCATTCTGGTCGGCGCAAAACCGCCTGTGGCGTATTTTGCCTATCCGGGGAAGGATAGCGTTCTCACACCTGCCGACTGCGAAATCCACATTCTGGCTCGTCCAGAGGAGGATTTGGTTGGGGCACTCTCCGCACTCAATGAAGCGCTTGCGCTCGGGGAAGAGACCACTTCTTGTTCGGTAACGGTGGAGCGACCGCAACTGCCGTCGGGAGAAATAACCTTGCCTGGGGTCTCCGCCGTTATCGGCGCGTTGGTTCCCGAGAACGCGATTCTTGTTGAAGAGTCGATGACCTCAGGACGCGGGCTCATGCCGGCGACCCGCAACGCTCCCCGGCACGAGTGGCTGGGGAACACCGGCGGCTCCATCGGTATCGCTATGCCCTTAGCAGTCGGTGCGGCGATCGCGGCACCCGAACGACGCGTTCTCTGTCTGACGGCCGATGGCAGCGCGATGTACACGCTGCAGGCGCTTTGGACGATGGCACGCGAACAACTGAAGGTCACGACAGTTGTGTTCGCGAACCGCACTTACGCTGTCCTGAAGCGTGAGTTTTCATATTTGGGAATCGGCGAGCCCGGGCCGAAGGCAAAAGAAGTGTTCGAGATCGGACGTCCCGACCTCGATTGGGTTCAGCTCGCGAAAGGGATGGGCGTTCCGGGCCAGCGCGTCATTTCATTGGACGCGCTTGCGAAAGCCCTGCGGGAAGGATTTGAAAGCGAGGGACCGTCGCTGATTGAGATTCCTCTGTAGGCGACTTGCGATCGGGAATCTTGCGATCGTCGAACGCCTGCAACTGTTTCGCGAGGTATGCTCCGGCGTTTACGACTCTCGCCTCAAATTCTCAGCGGGTGTCAACGCTGTCCGTGACATTCCTTTTTACTTACAAAATGAAATGACGTTGGATTCACAAACCGTGGAGTCAAGCAAACTGTTCCAGGCCGAACCCTAGTTGCCATTTCTCTTCGCTAGCCAGCATTTGCTCCCAGGTCACTTCGTGTTTCTGATACCCCGCCATGCGGCCGAGCATGCAGCTGAGTGCTGTGTCGACTCCTTCGGCGATCTGGTTGTGTACCGGACCGGAAACAATGCTATCGATGAACGTGCGCTCCTTGTCTCGATCCGCAAACTCGAGGTTGTTGAGAAATGCACCATTGGCGGCAAAGTTGCCGGAGCCCGCTGCGACCGCCTTCGAATCCTGCCACGACCATGCGTTCGGGCCAGTAATTGTGATCGGTCCAGCGTACGGGCAGGTCGCCGATCCACTTACACCGAACAGCTTGAGTCCCGCGTCGAACACGTCGTCCGTACCGAACTGTGTGGAAGTGAAGGAGAAGTGAATGTCGTTCGGATAAGTAAAGTCGACCTGGTAGTTATCCCAGCAATCGCCGTAGTGCGTGATGACGTTGCGGCCACCCGTGGCTGTTGCTTTGACGGGATGCGCTCCGATCATCCAGTTGCACAGATCGATGATGTGGATATTCTGTTCGACAAGGATGTCACCGGAAAGGACTCGGTCCCACAACCAGTTGCGTAGCCGATACTCGTCCTGTCCTTCGCCTTCGCGTTTCTTCTCAGTCGAAACCGGGGCATTGTAATTGCCGGAAGCGGTCGCAATTTTTCCAAGCGCACCGGACTTGATTCTTGTGGCCAAAGCGGCGATGGGTGGAGCGTTGCGGCATTGAAAACCGACATCAACGCTTTGGTTCGGTTTTACACGTTTGGCGATTTCGAGAGCACGCTTTGCTTGCGCTATGTCGACGCCCACGGGCTTTTCGCAGTAGACATGCTTGCCGGCAGCAACCGCCGCATCAAGGTGCTGAACGTGAAAATACGGTGGCGTCGAAATCTGGATAAGGTCGACGTCTTTCGAGTTGGCGAGCTGTTCCTAGCAATGCGGTCCATGAAACAGAAGCTTGCTGTTGATCGGCGACTGCCCAAGGCTGACGTTCAGTTTGTTGAAGCGATCCTGGCCAGCTGCGAGATTGTCGGAAAATAAATCCGCAAGAGCGACGATTCGCGCTGACGTATTCCGCGCGAAGGACTCGGCAACCGATGAGCCGCGATTTCCGCACCCAAGCAGTCCGATCCGTACTGCCGAGTTCGCTTCAGAACCAAATACTGTGCGGGGATTGAGCACTAACATTGCCGATAGTGCTCCCGCACCTGTTTGCAGAAACTCTCGACGGTTCATGTGTCCTCGCGTTCAAAGGTACGTTGTGGTTCCGTGCCGTCCAATCAGGCCCTGGAGATGGCCCGGTGATCATGACAAAACTTCATCCAGAATGCGCTGCAAGTACAGTTTTTCTTTTTTCACGTCTTCAATCTGCTGTGGGCCGGACGTCTCGCGTTCAATTGTGATAGCGCCGGTATAGCCGAACTTGTGCAGTTTCGTAAATACTTTCTTGAAATCGACCAACCCCTGTCCGATAAGCACCTCTTCGCCAAGCTTGCTCGGATTTGTTGGCCACTTTCCATCTTTGGCATGCACGCTGCGCACATGCGGCCCCAGAATGTCGACTGCATCTACGGGATTTGCCTTCCCATAAAGGATCAGGTTGGCGGTGTCGAAACCGACGGCAAGATTTGGCATGTTCACGTCTCGAATCACGCGCGATACCGTTGTTGGAGTTTCTTGCCCGGTCTCCATCAGGAAGTACTGGCCATTGCCTTGACAGTGCTGCGCAACGGCGCGAATGGCTTCGACGGTGCCGGGATAAAGGGGGTCGGCCGGATTCTCTGGAATGAAACCGCAGTGCGTCTGAACCTGGCTGATACTCAGCAGCTTCGCAAAGTCCGAAACCTGCCTTAGCGCATCGATTCGCGCAGCGCGGGTTGTCGGTGGCACCAGGCCGATGGTGGAAGGACCCTGCACGAAGTTCCACTCGAGTGGCTCTGGACCAACAACTTCGACCGTTGTTGCTATCAGATCGTACTTCGCGAGAAGGTTACCGATCTGCTCCGCGGCATCCTTCGTGAACTTCCCAATGTAGTCGTCGAGCGACGGGAAGCAATTCGAAAAACCCATGTCCCGAACGCGCTTGATCGTAGCTTCAGGCGCACCATCCAGGCTGATTTTCAGACCCAGTGCCATAGGTTTCAGTTTTGCCTGTGCGGGATCGGCAAAGGATAGGAGCGGCGGAAGTCCCGCGGTAATTGCGGCGGCAGCAGCAGAACTCAGAAACGTACGGCGATCCATGCGGCTCCTTCTCTTGAGTTGCTTCCGGAGAAATCCTACTCTCCCATGGAAGCTACCGAAAGGCGGGCGCATTATCTGTGATTCCAATCAATTGCGCATCTGCAGAAGAGGGGGTCCTTATAGCGAGAGGCTTTACCCGCCCACGGTACTCCTTCGCAGCTGCTTACCGGACGTCGCCGCGCTGCCGGTCTCGTATGCGGAATACGATGCTTGCGGTTGCCCGAAGATTGTTCTGAGGATGCGCGATGGCGTTGGAGTCAACGAAGCTGGTACGCAGATAATCTGCACTGAAGCGTACCGCAAACGGCCCAGAGATGGAACGTTCTAATCCCCCGCCCACAGCGTCGGAAAAACGTGCAACCCATCCACCGACGTAGCGGGTGCCGCTCACCGGCACGGCGCTGTCGACCAACCCTGCACCAATCAAAGCATGAACAAACAAGCGAGTCTTCCCGCGCTGTATCGGATAGAACACCGGGCCAGCAAGAGCAGTCAAGACGTAGCTGTTGTGTCCGGTGCCAAAAACGTCAGAAGCGCGGAGATAGCTCGTATCAGCAGTCACTCCCCAATGCGAGAACAAGTCGACATGCCCGCCGACGTCCACGCCGTACAGGTTCACACTCCCCGCAGTTGGAATCGGCATCGCAATATAGGTATAGCCGGTACTCACAGCGAACCCGGGTCCCGTTGCGGCAATCGGCGGTCCGGCCAGCGAACGAGTTTGGCCGAGCGCAGTCGCGACCAGCGAGAGGACTAAGAGAAGAGGCGTTCTGAGGGCTCTCATCGTGTCGCACCGACAGAGTTGGCTTCGCATATGCATTGGCCCATCACGATGTGCGTAAGCGCACTTCCGATTTATAAGACGTTTCTTAGCTAAGAAGTAGGTTCCGCACGTGCAGGTCTGACTGCAAGTTCCGCATTGGCCTTCCGCCAATCGCGTGTTGGACCTCGGGTATCTGTTGGAATTCCTCCCATTGCCGAAGAATCAGTGCTAGCCCTCCCCCGGGCGCAGACGGTCGTAGACCCTCGGGGCTATGGGTCTACGGCTGATAATGCGAAAGCTTGCGGCAAGACCAATCCCCTCCAGGCATCCTTCGAAACTAGCGGACGTAGTCCTTCTTTTAGCAGCACTCACCCTGCTGGCCGGTTGTCAGGGGCTGAGTGTTGGCGGATCTTCCGACCACCAGCAGTCGGGAACTCTCTCTCTGTCGACGTCAACGCTGGATTTTGGGAGTGTTGCGTCCGGCAGCAGCAAGAGTTTGTCCGCCACAGTGACGAATTCCGGGGCTGCAACCGTCACCATCAGCAGCATCGCTATTTCCAGCCAGTATTTTTCTTTGGCGCCGATCAACCTTCCGCTCACAGTTGCGGCCGGAGAGAGCGCTTCGATCAGCGTTTCATTCGTGCCTAACAGCGTGGCAACTTTCAGCGGGACCGCTACCATTACGAGCGATGCGTCGAACGCTGCGGTGAACCTTAACCTCGCGGGAACAGGAAGCGGGAGTAGTTCACTTCCTGGGGCGCTTGCTCTCAATCCGGGGAGTGAAGCATTCGGAAGCGTGATGGTAGGAACGCAGCAGACGCAAACGGTAACGCTAACCAATTCTGGCGGGTCGATGGTCAGCATCTCGCAGGCTTCTGTCAGCGGCGCAGGATTTCAAATCAGTGGGATTACCGCTCCGCTGACACTGAATCCTTCCCAGAGCGCCGCTTTCACAGTCACTTTCGCACCTCAGTCCGCCGGTAATGCAACTGGTGCGGTGACCATCAGTTCGGATGCATCGAATTCCACGCTGAGCTTGCCATTGTCTGGAGCAGGAATTTTAGCGGGAACTGTTTCGGCCAATCCAGCCAGTCTCAGTTTCGGCAGTGTGAACGTGGGCGGCAACAAGTCTTTGTCCGAGACCCTGACCAACACTGGCGGGACTGATGTCACGATCTCTCAGGTCGCAATTAGTGGCAGCGGATTCAGCATCAACGGAATCTCCGCCCCCCTCACCTTGGCAGCAGGCCAGAGTGCGAACTTCACCGTCTTCTTCAGTCCATCGTCAGCGGGAAGTGCCAGCGGCAGCATCACCATTGCATCTAACGCGTCAAATCCGACCCTCACGATTCCCTTGTCCGGCGCCGGAGTTGCTACGGGTACTCTTGGAGCTAATCCTGGCAGTCTGAGCTTTGGCAGCGTGACGGTCGGAAACAACAAATCTCTTTCCGAGACCGTGACCAATACCGGTGGGACTGATGTCACCATTTCTCAGGTCGGAGTCAGCGGGACCGGATTCAGCTTTAGCGGAATTACTACCCCAGTCACGCTCACAGCCGGGCAAAGTGCCAACTTCTCCATCTCGTTTGCGCCATCGTCTGCGGGTAGTGTCAGCGGCAGCATCACGATCACATCTAATGCTTCGAACCCGGCACTGACCATTCCCTTGTCCGGAACTGGAGTGACGCCGGGTACGCTCGGTGCGAACCCGGCCAGCCTGAGTTTTGGCAGCGTGACGGTGGGCAACAACAAGTCTCTGTCCGAGACCGTCACCAACACCGGTGGAACTGATGTCACCATTTCTCAGGTCGCGGTGAGCGGCTCTGGATTCAGCTTCAGCGGAATCACCACCCCTGTCACACTGACGGCGGGACAGAGTGCAACCTTCAATGTCTCTTTCGCTCCATCGTCGGCGGGCAGCGCCATTGGCAGCGCGACCATTACGTCCAATGCATCGAACCCGACACTGACCATCCCATTATCTGGAACCGGAGTCACGCCAGGTACGCTCGGAGCCAATCCTGCCAGTCTCAGTTTCGGCAGTGTGACCATCGGAAATAAGCAATCTCTATCCGAAACCGTTACTAACACTGGCGGCACCAGTGTCACGATTTCTCAGGTCGCGGTGAGCGGCTCTGGATTCAGCTTCAGCGGAATCACTACTCCAATCACACTGACGGCGGGACAGAGTGCAACCTTCAACGTCTCGTTCGCTCCTTCGTCGGCGGGCAGCGCCATTGGCAGCGTTACTATTACATCCAATGCTTCCAATCCGACGCTGAACATTCCCTTGTCCGGCACCGGAGTCACGCCAGGTACGCTCGGAGCCAATCCTGCCAGCCTGAGTTTTGGCAGCGTAACGGTGGGCAGCAACCAGTCCCTTTCCGAGACCGTGACCAACACTGGCGGCACCAGTGTCACAATTTCTCAGGTCGCGGTCAGCGGCAGCGGGTTCAGCTTCAGCGGCATCACTACCCCAGTTACGCTCACGGCCGGACAGAGTGCGACATTCTCCGTCTCGTTTGCTCCATCATCCGCTGGTAGTGCTAGCGGAAACGTCACGGTTACGTCCAACGCATCGAATCCAACGCTGACCATCCCATTGGCTGGAACCGGGGTGACGCCCGGCGGCCTCGGAGCGAATCCGACCAGTCTCAGCTTCGGCAACGTTACGATCGGTAATAACAAGTCTCTGTCTGAAACCGTGACTAATACCGGCGGTACCAGTGTCACGATCTCTCAGGTTGCGGTCAGTGGTTCGGGTTTTAGCTTCAGCGGAATCACTACACCAGTCACGCTAACGACCGGCCAGAGCGCCACCTTCACCGTTTCGTTTACTCCGTCGTCGGCAGGCAGTGTCAGTGGCAGCGTCACGATCACATCCAACGCCTCGAACCCAACGTTGAGCATTCCATTATCTGGAACCGGAGTCACTCCAGGTACGCTCGGAGCGAATCCAACCAGCCTCAGCTTCGGCAGTGTCACCGTGGGCAGCAACAATTCTCTTTCCGAAATCGTGACCAACAGCGGTGGAACCAGCGTCATAATTTCTCAGGTCGCGGTGAGCGGCAGCGGTTTCAGTTTCAGCGGAATCACCACGCCCGTGACTTTGACTCCGGGCCAGAGCGCAACCTTCAGCGTCTCGTTCGCTCCTTCGTCGGCGGGCAGCGCCATTGGCAGCGTCACTATTACATCCAATGCTTCTAATCCGACACTGACCATTCCCTTGTCCGGAACTGGAGTGACGCCAGGTACGCTCGGGGCCAATCCTGCCAGTCTGAGCTTCGGTAATGTGACAATGGGCAACAACAAATCTCTTTCCGAAACTGTGACCAATACCGGTGGCGCCAGTGTCACGATTTCTCAGATCGCGGTCAGCGGCAGCGGGTTCAGCTTCAGCGGCATCACTACCCCGGTTACGCTCACGGCCGGACAGAGTGCGACATTCTCCGTCTCATTTGCTCCTTCGGCGGCAGGCAGTGTCAGTGGCAACGTCACGATCACGTCCAACGCGTCGAACCCAACGTTGAGCATTCCATTGTCCGGAACCGGACTCACTCCAGGTACGCTCGGAGCGAATCCAACTAACCTCAGCTTTGGCGGTGTTACGGTGGGCAACAACAAGTCTCTGTCCGAGACCGTGACCAACACTGGCGGCACCAGTGTCACGATCTCTCAGGTTGCGGTCAGTGGTCCGGGTTTTAGCTTCAGCGGAATCACTACACCAGTCACGCTAACGGCCGGCCAGAGCGCAACCTTCACCGTTTCGTTTACTCCGTCGTCGGCAGGCATTGTCAGTGGCAGCGTCACGATCACATCCAACGCCTCGAACCCAACGTTGAGCATTCCATTATCTGGAACCGGAGTCACTCCAGGTACGCTCGGAGCGAATCCAACCAGCCTCAGCTTCGGCAGTGTGACCGTAGGAAGCAACAAGTCTCTATCCGAAACCGTGACCAATACCGGCGGTACCGATGTCACGATCTCTCAAGTCGCGGTCAGCGGCAGCGGGTTCAGCTTGACCGGAATCACCACACCCGTCACTTTGACGGCCGGACAGAGTGCCACCTTCACTGTCTCGTTTGCTCCGTCGTCTGCAGGCAGCACCACTGGAAACATCACCATCACGTCCAACGCATCCAATCCGACGCTGACCATTCCCTTATCGGGAACCGGAGTCACGCCGGGTACGCTCGGAGCCAATCCCACCAGTCTCAGCTTCGGCAGCGTGACCGTGGGCAGCAACAAGTCTCTTTCTGAAACCGTGACCAACACCGGTGGAACTGATGTCACCATTTCTCAGGTCGCGGTGAGCGGCTCTGGATTCAGCTTCAGCGGAATCACCACGCCGGTGACTTTGACTGCGGGCCAGAGCGCAACCTTCACTGTTTCGTTTACCCCGTCGTCGGCAGGCGGCGCGAGCGGAAACCTTACCCTCACGTCCAACGCCTCAAACCCAACGTTGACCATTCCCCTATCTGGAACGGGGGTCGCACCGGGTACACTCGGAGCCAATCCTGCCAGTCTGAGCTTTGGCAGTGTCACAGTGGGTAACAACAAATCTCTTTCCGAGACCGTGACCAACACTGGCGGTATCAGTGTCACGATCTCTCAGATCGCGGTCAGCGGCAGCGGGTTCAGTTTCAGCGGAATCACCACGCCGGTGACTTTGACTGCGGGCCAGAGCGCAACCTTCACTGTTTCGTTCGCTCCATCATCAGCGGGCGGTGCGAGCGGCAGCGTCACGATCACGTCCAACGCGTCGAACCCAACGTTGAGCATTCCATTGTCCGGAACCGGAGTCACTCCAGGTACGCTCGGAGCGAATCCGACCAGCCTCAGCTTCGGCAGTGTGACCGTGGGAAGCAACAAGTCTCTATCCGAAACCGTGACCAATACCGGCGGTACCGATGTCACGATCTCCCAGGTCGCGGTCAGTGGCAGTGGGTTCGGTTTCACCGGCATCACTGCCCCAGTTACGCTGACCGCCGGACAGAGTGCGACGTTCTCCGTCTCGTTTGCTCCATCATCGGCTGGTAGCGCCAGCGGCAGCGTCACCATCACGTCCAACGCTTCCAATCCCACGCTGACTATTCCACTGTCTGGAACGGGCTCTTCGGCAGTCGGGCAGTTGGCCGTAAATCCAACCTCCATGGACTTAGGCAGTGTCGTCGTCGGCAACAGCGGGACAGCATCAGGAAGCTTGACTGCGAGTGGCGCGAGCGTGACAGTCACAGGCGCCAGCACGAACAATTCTGTGTTTAGTGTTGGGGGGCTCTCGCTTCCGTTCACCATCCCGGCGGGCCAGAGTGTGTCCTTCACGGTTACCTTTAGTCCAGCGGTCACTGGGGTCGCGAGCGCAACGCTCACGTTCACCAGTAATGCTCAGCCTTCGACCACGACGGAAGCCCTGACTGGAACGGGAACTCCGGCGCCCACCCACTCGGTTAATCTATCGTGGAATGCAAGCACGTCGCCGGATGTTACCGGTTACAACATCTATCGGGCCTTGTATGCGTCCTCGTGCGGTTCGTACACGAAGATCAACGCACTGCTGGATACCAGCACGCTGTACACGGACTCCACTGTGGTGAACGGGACCTCGTACTGTTACGCGGCAACTGCAGTGAATACGAGTAACGAAGAAAGTGGCTACTCGAACATCGTGTCTAATGTACAGATTCCTTAGCGGTGGTTCCAAAAAGCGGGTCGGGACCCTTAAGTCGACACGTCAAGATCGACTAGAAAAGACACAGGAATCATATATGCGAAGCGCATCGAGAGATTTTCTTAGAAGTCAAAATCTCCGTCGATGCGCCAAAGTCTGCCGACCGAGTTGTAAAAGGTGCCGTACTGCGGGGGATGCCTCGTGTTGCTGCACATCTCTCGGATTTGCATGGTTCAGCACATTCAGAACGCTCAGGCCAGCCCTAAACTGAATGCGATGCCCAACGGAACCTGAAGTCAAACGGGTATTGAACCCACGGGACCGAGTCCCATGAACCGCATCCCCAACCTGCACATGACCGAGGCCGCTCCAGGGACGGCCTTTTGGCGCGAGACTGGACGTGCCACTTTGAAGAGCTCACACGAAGGGTCTAAAACAAAACTAAGCATCAAGACCAAGCGTGAAGATGTCGAAGACGAGCCTTGACACGGCACCGACATAGAACAGGGGTTTCTCTTTATTCCTACGTGAAGCTCGAGAATCCGGAGTCAAAGCTTCCCGATCCTACCTGGCTGTGCCACCTCAAGGAAGGCAACATCTTCTTGGCTGAACAGCTGCGGATGCGCCGGTCTTTCGGGTCTGCTCTTCAATTAACAAATCAGATGAAGTGCTTGAGCCCCGTTGATCACAGCGTCGGGGATCAGCCGTTGATCGAGAGTGGCCAAGTGACCTTTATGGGCGCGCGCAAGAGCGAGCAAGTAACTGTCAGTGACTTGGGCGGAGTCCAAAAGACGTGCTGGGTCTACATGCTCTCGGTCGAGCAAAGACAGATCCTCGGGCCAGAAGGCGTGCCCCCGCAACTCCCGGAATGACGCCAACAGAGGGGCAACGGCAGCGGGAGAACCTGGCGAGTTTGGGTAACGAGGATGACCAACAATCCTCAACACGCCGTTTTCTGTAAGCGGACAGGTGGCCCAGGCCTTCTGGCCGGCTGATCGAAACCAGGCGTGGGCTCGGTCGTGCTGAACGTGCGCGGGATCGATTAGCGCAATGAGGACGTTGATATCAAGCAGGAACCTAGTCACAGGAGTTCCTCACGCAGTTGATGGACTAATTCGGAGGTCACTCGTGCTGCCCCTTTACGCACTTTGAGGAGCGGTACGCCGTTTCGAGTCTTGATCTTGGATTTTCCGGGAGAGAGCGCCTGTCTGGCCAAGGAGGAAATTACTTCGCCCACGGTTTTCTTGTTGAACGCAGCCATCTCCTTGGCTGCGCTCAATACATCATCATCAATTACAAGAGTAGTTCGCATGTAGTTTACCTCCGGTGCGCATCACACATCAGATGCTTGACATCATACATCAGATGCATACCCAAGATAACATTTTCCTTCCCGACTGCATTCGCGTCCAGCCGAGCTGTGGTTGAGCGCAGATGCCGCACGGGCTTCCCGCCGGAAGCGCTCGTATGCCTGCCGGTCTCGGGCAAGGTCGTCGGAGAGGAACTTCAATGCGACGCTTCGACCAAGTTGCAGGTTCTCAGCCTGAAAGACCTCGCTCATGCCCCCACTGCCAAGCCTCTTCAGGATTCGATAGTGAGATATCGACTGGCCCGGGACCGCATGCAGGGTGGACACAACACACCACCTTCTTCGGCTATGATAGAAGTCCTCCCGAAAACGCGAAGTGCCCACAATCACACAAGGCAATGACCGTGTAGCGGCTGAGGCCCTCAAGCCCGACATCGAAGGCGGTCGTGAAGTGCTGGCGATGGCCAACTTGAGTGCCATGCGCTGTGTTCTCTGAAATCATGATGTAGATGATTTGGCTCTACAGCGATTTCGCCAATTGTTTCTTATCGCCGTGGGCCGGTAAGCCTTCATTGGTCGCCAAAGGAGATGTTAAGTATCCTCGCGACGAGCACTCCTTCGGCGTCTGCCGGGACAAATCTTAACTTCGAAATCGCTTCGGTGATAGGAACGAAAACAAGCTTTGGAGGTTTGATAGCCACCATTACGTCGTCGAGTCCACGCGAAAGAGCGTAAACCGCTCCCGCACCAAACGTCACTCCCAGGTTCCTGTCCAGAGCAGTGGGGGAACCGCCGCGTAGCAGATGCCCGAGCACGACACTACGAGTTTCTTTTCCGGTTGATTCCTGCAGTTGGGCCGCAACAAGTTCGCCAATACCTCCTAGACGGTCGACCTGTCCGGCCTGACGGCTTTTTACCGTAACATCCCCGCCCAGTGGCTTCGCACCCTCCGCCACAACGACGATGGAATAAGGCTTGCCATCAGCGTGTTTCCGTTTGAGATGTGCCGCGACTTTATCGATCGAATATGGGATCTCCGGAATGAGGATGGCATCTGCCCTTCCGGCGAGACCTGCATGGAGAGCAATCCAGCCGACGTAACGTCCCATTACCTCAACTACCATGACACGTTGGTGGGAGAGCGCGGTGGAGTGAAGACGATCGATACATTCGGTCGCAAATGAGACTGCGCTGTTGAACCCAAATGTCATCGCCGTCGACTCGAGGTCGTTATCGATGGTTTTCGGCACTCCCACAACGCGCAACCCTTTTTGCTGCAATTGATGTGCGATTGTGAGACTTCCGTCTCCACCGACCGCGATCAAGGCGTTCAACCCGGCTGCACGAAATCTGTTCACCAGCGCGTCCGAGCAATCGACCTCCACATTGCTGCCATCTCCTCTTGCCACGATTCGCCGGAAGGGATTGCCCCGATTCGTCGTCCCCAGGATCGTGCCGCCGAGATGAGATATCTCTCTCACATGAGAGCGGCGAAGTTCCACTAAGCCGGCTCCGCCATAGCGGTCGGGATCAAGCAACCCGTCGTACCCATCTCGAATCCCGAAAACCTGCCAGCCCAATCCGCGAGCAGCGTACACAGCACCATGGATCACCGCATTGAGCCCTGGCGCGTCGCCGCCTCCGGTCGCTATGGCAATTCTCCTGATCTCTTCCGCCATTCTTTCTCCTGTTCCGCACTCGGCAGTAACCCGCAGATCGCGGACCGACTCGTTAGTTGATGCAGCGTCTCTGCGACAGTCTAGAGTTCCAAACTTGCTGGACACACTGCCAGTTCTTCCAGTGAGCCAGTCCGAATTTGTAATCGTTGCCTGATCTGTGGAGGTTGGAAGGAGGGTGGCGAGTCAAATCCATTGTTGAAATCAAGAACTGATAACGATGATTCTCACTGGTGTTATATGCACTGGGAGAGACTTCGCGTTTCTATGAGACCGTTCTGCACGTGGGCAGCTTCCGTCTCCATAGCTCGGTTTGTTGCTTTGCTGCGTCTAGAAGAATTTGCTTTTCGTGGCAACTCGTGTGGACGGGGAGGCCTTTTTCATCCATCATCCGGTGATCAAGAAGAAGGTCTGTCCCGCAGATCAAGCAAACCTTCACGTCTGGTTGAGACTGCAGGATGAGTTTAGTCGAGAGCATGGTTGAGGGTGCCTCGCTTTTAGAGATTAAGTTCGGGGTGGTTGAACGGAATATAGCACTGTGGGGAATGATGCCATACAGGAAATGGGTCAATCGCTAAGCAGGAAATCGGCCAATGTGGCACTCGCCTTCCGCGCCTCCGAAATGTGTCAAACGGGCGCTAGGGGTTCGGCAACCGATATTGCTCCGGCTTTGGCGTGCCTCAGGATGGGGATGTCGGGGTCGGCGGTTATTGCAAGCGCGCTACGAACGCATCTCATGAACCGTGTCGGTTTCATTCGACAACAAAAGTTGCCTGTCGCTCCTCAGCTGTCTTGGATTCGGGTCCACTTCTGGATATTGATCGATTATTGGAATAATACAACTGGCTGAATCTACGCCGCAGGTGGGCACGATTCATTGTTGTCCTCCGACCCAGAGGAGTCGCGCAAAAAACGGTCGATTCCTCGTCGCACTGCCTGAATAAGCTCAGGATTGTTGACGTCGGAATTATCTCCATCCGTGCCTCGGTACTCTATTCGCCAGTGTTGCACTTCATCCACAATTGCCTCAGCCAACGCCTCGCAGTTGAAAAGTGACTGGCAATGCGCGCACTTCAGCCGCGCCAGCGCCTCTTCTTTCTCTAATTGCGAGACAAGAATCGAGCGATGATTTGTAAGTTTGCTGGATGTTGGGGAAGTCTGCGGGGGCTTTGTCTCAGGCCACAATTCGCCTACGGCCCGTCGGATTCGCCGCTCGCAGGATGCCCATTGTCCCTCGGCACATTGTTGCTTACGGCAGTCGTATTCGCACAATCCGACCGACTCGGGCACGTCCAGCGCGATCTGATTTTTCATCCATTGCCCAAGTTTTTTGTGAAGTGTTTGGATTGTTCCGAGGCGCATCGACACAATCCCCCCGACGGATTTTCAAAGCTAGGCCCCAAAGACCCCAAGGACGCCGATTATGTGCTCGATTGTTTAGGAAAGCAAGGTGTTTGCCGGAAGCAGACGAGAGCCGCAAACCCGCTTAAGCTCAAAGTGTTGTAAAACGCAACAGGTGCCGACTTGGCCCGCCTGGCCGTGATGGAATCTTTGCAACCTTCCGCCAGCAGCTCGCGGCGCGTTTATTGGCGCAAGTGCTGCAGCAGAGGTCCGATTGCTGATAGAGTTGCTCGGCACCGGCGAGTTCCGGCCTCGGTGACCTTGTTCAACCACTCACTGCGATGTCGTCGGTAGTAGGCGTCCCGGGCCGGCAACCTTTCTTTTGCGCTTCTCGTAGAAGGGGCTGTTGAGCAATAACTTGTGCTTGCGCCAGGAAAACTCAAGCAACGGGGGTTGTGCGGGATGAGCCGATGATCGACTCATCCCACGGGTTTACTTCGTTGCGACGCTGGCTGACGCCAGTTGAAGAGCAGCACTGCTACGCACGCGATCGAGATCGTCGGCGACCTTCTGGGCGAGCACCTTGGGGAGTTCCCGCCCGATCACTGGGTAGTGGATCATGGCGATGTGCAGGCGACGGTTGAGGTAGTCAACGACAGCCTTTTGCTTATTTCCGTCTTGAACCTCGCGGCAAAGACGGGCAAGCGCCACAACCAGCTTGATAGCTTGAGCCGCCACGATGCCGTAGCCGAGATACAAGTCGATCTCAGCAAACAGTTCCTTGTCGGTCTTGCCACCCATGTCCGCCGTACGCGCCCAGCGGAGCGCGAGCGACGCGATCAGGTTGACAAGTTCAGATGGCATGGTTGAGGTTGTGTTTGGATCCGCTGCTTCGAGCTGATCCGAGATTTGGCGAAATTTGAAACGGTAATGCATAGTCTCCTTAAAGACCGTGGATTTGGGCGTATATCCAAAGCCCATGAGACCTAATACTGGATCTGGGCGCAGGTAAGGCCTCAGATTTCGAGGATGGCGCTCTGGATCTCGACGCGGGGCTGGCCGCGGCCGAGATTATCCTTATAAGTTTCCTATATTCAGTTACTTACAAGTAGCCATTCCGCTTCGGACCGACGTATACTATGGATAGTTCCTCCCTCCTCTGGACATTCCGGCGGGCAAAGACAGCGTAGTTGTCGGATGCCCAACGGTCGGAAAGGCTGGCCCCCATTCGAGCGCGCTCAGCCACGATCTTCGGACAATTTCTACGCGAACAGGAGATGCGCATGGACTGTTGTCATCTGTATGTCCTCACCCGCCTATCGATTGACGCGGAAGGCAAAGTCACCAGCAGCAATGTCGGTGTCTCGTTCAATCTGTTCGAAGCGGAAGCGCACCGAGCCCGGGGCGTTGAAAACGATTTCGAGGTGTTCGCCATCGGTAGCAATTGGCGCGAGGATGCTGAACAGTCCAGACTCGTTGAGGCAATGCGCGGCTTTCGCGCCCTGGTTCAGCGGATGCAAGAAGAGGCCTTGCGGTGAGTGTACAAAGCTAGCTCTCGTCGCTAAGTAATCACAAGGAGGAGGTGACGCTTGTTCGAATTGAAACCATTCGGATCGTCTACACATGCCGACCGAGTCGGAAAAGTGTTCTGCGTTGTTACGGAAGACCTGCGCCGATGCTTGATCTGCGACGGAGTGTTCTCTCGCAAAGCCGCCGCCGATCATGCCGGCACGGTATGTTTCCCGTCGCAGCTCCTTTCTTCGATTGTCCGAGCAGCGACCGACAAAACTCGCTAGCCCGTTCGAAACTACGCCCATTCGATAATCAAGCAGTGTGCGTTTCTTCAGTTTCGCCATCAATAACGGGGCCGGCGACCTTCGGAGACAGTCTGGGCTTAGTTTCAGGAACGAGAGCTATTTCTTTCAGTTTTTCGAGAAGAATGAGGTCGCGATGGAATCCCTGGTCAAGAAGAGCTTCGTAGCGCAGCACGTTTGGCGAATAGCACTGGAGAGGAAGAGCGACTGAGATTGATTTGGGATTATCACGGTCAGCCTTCGATATCGGACCGCCAGCATCTTTTACTTGCTTCGACAGTTTCGAGACCGATTCGATTTCAAGTAGGAACTGTTTTCGCAAATAGTTGGCCGCGATCCGATCTAGCAATACACCTTGAAGCGCGTCTGCAGGTTGTATCGACTCTTGCAGTTGTCCGACCAGAACATCGGCCAGACCTTGGAATTCCTTCGTTGAATATTCGACGACTTTCTTCCACAGAATTCCATTCTTCTTCAAGTCCCATGCCTTTTTCACGATTCCATTGCCGTTCGCGCGATTGCCGTTTCCATTTCGATTCATAAGTTTCTCCTCATCATGGCGTCGAGTTATTCTGGGCAACCCTCTTCGAGAATGAGAGCATGCAATTGTCGCGTGAGCATGCGATCGTAACGCTGGATGAGTCGTCCATACCGCTCAAGACCGCCCGGACGTTGAACGCAGTTTTTTTCAAGTACCATGACCCTAGCCAACTTCTCCCACAAAGCGCTGATTTGTTGCGAAGCTGAATCTCTCGCCTGAATAGTCGAAGGGGGCAGTCCGACGATTTCCGAAGAACGCCGACCTGTCGTTGTGGTCTTCGACGGCAAATCAAGCGAGCGACTCAGAATCCCATGTTTTAAAGCATTTCGCCGCGAGATGGCCTTCCCACGCTCAGTCCTTGGACCGGTAGAGCGCTTAGCATTGGCCCGGTTGGCCTGTAGTTTCCGTTCCGATATCGGCTGCTTGTTGCGCACAGCCTCGAAGTTTTGCTGCCCCGCGTCGAATTTCCCTTGTTCCGTTCGAGTCATCGTTAACCTTCAGGGATTAACCTTCAGGGCGTCTCCCGGACGCAGAAGATTTCGCTCGTTTGGGGAGAAAACGAGAATGGGCGGTAAAGAGTCGCTCAATTCCATCTTGCGCCGCGTTCGTATAAGTGGAAGATTACGGCGGCACGACGTCCAATAGTAATGAACTCTGTGGGTTTGTTTAGGCGCGGGCTCTAGGTCGTTGTAAAGCTCCGAACTGGTTCCGGCTAACGCAGAACATTTTCAGACCAAGAGCTGCTCGCGGACAGGTCAATGAGCGTAGGCGATATCGCGCCAGTTGCGAGACTGCTGTTGACCGAGGCTGGACGTTAAGTAAGTGACGAAACGTGATTTAAATCATGTAAAGCAGGTGCAGGAAGGACCACCGTGAATCAGGGTCGGGGTCCCCCAAAGTGGAAAACTCGTTTGTCAGCATGCTCGTCGTAGATGATTCCATCCCCTTTCGATCCTTTATCTATTCGACAATAGCAACAAGGGTTAACTTGCTCGTCAGCGGCGAAGCGTCCGACGGATTAGGGGCACTTCACAAAACCAAAGAAATGCTGCCCGACTTGATCCTCCTCTACATCGGACCTCCGACTCTAGATGGAGTGTCGGCCGCTCGGGAAATTTGCGGCCTGTGCGCCTCTCACTGCACCCACGGCCAGAACAGAGACCGTAATCGCAACGGCTAAGAAGAGTCCAGGCGCATTGCGGCACTGGTTCATAAAAGCTCGCCCTTCGCGCATGCGCGTCCTCCGTTGCACCAACGCTAAAAACGGTTCTCTCCGGCGGCCATCAGTTCCACTCTAACCGTAGCCTTCATCCGTGGGGCAGCCAACTAGAGCACAGCGCCGCGCGCATTCCCGCGATGCGTCCCGAGTCACGCTAGTGCTTTTTCGGACGCGACGCCGGAATGATGCTTAAGGCTAAGAGAAGGTGTGAGGCGTCGCGTTCGAAAAAGCCGTCAGAAGGAAGCCGCTGGCGCGGCGGACGCGGGACCTATGCAA